>ERZ772861.2628-NODE-2628-length-11884-cov-2.910559_pt1 | contig 11884 bp, 9 predicted proteins | sample MGYA00512135_ERZ772861 | MGnify/ENA primary metagenome ERZ772861 (study PRJEB29015, sample SAMEA2737700) | human gut metagenome | biome: human gut; feature: human-associated habitat; material: faeces | place: China | collected 2012 ...
TTGACCTAATTAAATAATCTTGCTATAATTAAATTATAAATACACATTTAGTGGTGATTCGTGATCTAATTCTTAACTACATTTGCAGTAATTAAGTTCCTAAAAGTGTGAAAGGTATAAGTTAGCGTTGCCAGTTAAGATTTTATCACAAACAAGGTTTTGAGGTGATAATTTACATTTCCGCTATGACAAAATTTAATATATCTTATTTTGACTTATCAGCAATAACCGCCTTAGAAATTTCTTCTGTGTGCATAGAACGAGAACCCTTAACAAGAATAGCACAACCATCAACAATTTGTGTTTTCAAGTAAGATAGGGCAGAGGCGTTATCTGCAAAACACTTTGCAGTATTATTCTTGCTCAAAGCACCTTTAGCTATATTTTCTGCAAGGCTTCCGATACAGATTACGCAATCAATGCCAATTTCACCAAGATGTTCGCCAACAGAAAAATGCTCACTTTCAGCATAATCACCGAGTTCAAGCATATTTGCAAGAACGGCAATTCTCTTAGCTGCGTCAATAGATTTCAAAACATCAAGAGATACTTTCATAGCATCAGGGCTTGCATTATAGCTATCATCAATCAATGTACAGCCGTCAAGCTTATGAATCTGCTGGCGCATAGGGGCATTTTTATAAGTAAGAAGTCCAGCCTTAATAACATCAGTCGAAAGTCCGCAAGCCTTAGCTACTGCAAAAGCGGCAAGAGCATTTTTAACATTATGTTCACCAAGGGTAGGAATTTCTATTTCTTCGGTTTCATTCTTACTTATGAGAGTAAATATAGTATTCATACCATTAACACAAATATTCTCGGCACGATAGTCGCAATTCTCGCCAAATCCAAATGTAACCGTCTTAAAATCCTGTTTACCATAGAGAGTAACAAGAAGCTTATCATCACCATTCAAGAAAAGTGTGCTATCCTTCGTGAAATTACCTGTTATCTTAAATTTCTCAGACATAATATTTTCTCTTGAACCAAGATTTTCGATATGAGCAGTTCCTATATTGGGCATAACCGCCATAGAAGGCTTAGCGATTGCACAAAGTCTTTCCATCTCACCAAATTCGCTCATACCCATCTCAATAACAGCAGTTTCATTTTCAGGCATAATATCGAGCATAGTAAGCGGAAGACCTATCTGGCTATTTCTGTTGCCCTTAGTCTTAAAGACATTTGAGCCTTGAGAAAGTGCGGCGGCAATCATTTCCTTTGTACTTGTCTTGCCGACACTGCCTGTAACACCGATAATTTTTATATCGAACTTTGAGCGATAATATGCACCGAGAGCCTGAAGTGCAGTAAGAGTATTTTCAACCTTAATATATGGCTTTTCAGCATTTTCTGGAGCATCATATTCTGTAAAAGTAGCTGAACAGTTTTTTAAACAATCTTCTATAAACTTATGTGCATCGACCTTCTCGCCACGAATCGGCACAAAAAGTGTTCCGTCTTTAACTTCTCTGCTATCACAAGCAACACTTGTAATTTCTATATCGGGATTTCCGCAAAGCAGAGTACCACCAACTGCCTTTGCGATTTCTAAAACTTTTAATGGTATCATAAATTTATCCTCCAATTATTTCTCAGCTAATATAGAAGCAATAACTTCACGCTCATCATAGTGTGTTTTCTTGCCGTTTTTATCCTGATAATTTTCGTGTCCCTTGCCTGCAAGAACTATAATATCTCCGTCCTGAGCATTTTTGATACAATAACGGATAGCGTCTGTTCTGTCAGGAATAACAACATACTTGCCATCGGTCTTATTGATACCAACCTTTATATCCTCAATAATATCCATAACATTTTCAAAGCGGGAGTTATCCTCGGTTATGACAGATAAATCCGAAAGTCTACCAGAAATTTCACCCATTTCGTAACGGCGGTCACGAGGTCTGTTTCCTCCCGCACCAAAAAGTGTAATTAAACGGTTCGGGTGATATTCACGCAAGATAGTTAATAGGCTTTCCATACTGAGAGCATTATGAGCATAGTCTATAAGCAAGGTATAGTGTCCCGGAACGGGAACAGGCTCAACTCTGCCTTTAACCTTAACAGTGTTCAAGCCCTCTTTGATAGCATCAAGAGAAACAAGGTGACGGCAGACAGATATTGCCGCAAGAGCATTATAAGCCATAAATTTGCCTGGAATATCAACATCAAGCTCAGTATTCATAACACCACTAATGGTGAAATGCACTCCAAGATAGCCAGCCTTTGAAATAAGGCTGTCATCAGAGCCGATAAGCTCTGCATTCTTCGAGAAGCCAAAGGTTTCAATCTTGCAAGAGGAATGTTCTATTATGTATTGAGCCTTTGCATCATCTATATTTATCATACCAACCTTGCACTGCTTGAATAGAAGTGCCTTGCAATCGAGATATTCCTGCATATCCTTATGTTCAGCACCGCCGATATGGTCGTGTGAAAAATTAGTGAAGATTGCATAATCAAAGATAAAACCGTCTGTTCTATGCCATTTTAAGCCAAGTGAGCTTGCCTCCATAACAACACACTTACAGCCCTCATTAATCATCTTACGCATTGCTCGCTGAATTTCATAGGATTCAGGCGTTGTGTTGGCAGTTTCTTCAACCTTTCCGTCAATGACAATTCCGAGAGTACCTATAATGCCAGTTTTCAAGCCACCTGCTGTAAGGATATTTGCAACCATAGATGCAGTAGTGGTCTTGCCCTTAGTGCCAGTAATGCCAATTGTAGTAAGTTCATTGGCTGGATTACCAAAATATTCCGCCGAAACCAAAGCAAGAGCCTTTCTTGTATCTTCAACTTTGATTACAAGTGCATTTTTAACCTCTACATCTTCGCAGACAAGCACTGCAGCAGCACCACCATCAACAGCAGATTGTGCAAATTTATGTCCATCAAAAGATGAGCCACTAAGGCAAACAAAAAGGCTATCCTTCTGCACCTTACGAGAATCATATATTACATCTGAAATATCGGTATCAAGAATTTTTTCCTTGTCTATATCTGTGTTTTCGGAAAGAGTATAGCTTAAATCCTTTATAAGCTCTTTTAATTTCATAAAATCAACCCCTTATAATTCTTATTAAAAGAATAGTAGAATATTCCTTTCTCATTTTACCACAACCTTAAAGCAAGTTCTACTATTTTGAATAAATTCACGCAAAAAGACGACCACCAAAATGGTAGTCGTCTTTATAATTGGAATTTTTAGATTTAGGCTGTTGCGTTTGTTGATGAACCGATAACATCGTACATACCAAACATTGGAAGAATGATAGATACAACAAGGAAACCAACTACGCCACCGATAACAACTGTCATAATAGGTGTCATCATATCTGTAAGTCTTTGTGTAGATTCATCTGTCTGTGATTCAAAAAGTTCTGCCATTTTAAAGAGTGAATCACCAAGCATACCAGATTCTTCACCAACTCGAATCATAGAAACAAGAATTGCATCGAATACAGGGTGTTTCTTCATTGCTTCATTGATTGGAATACCAATCTGAACATCGTTAATAACATCTGTTATTCTTGCCTTAACAAAAAGGTTAGCAACTGTATCTCTTGAAAGTGCCATAGCTCTGTGAATAGGAATACCTGCATCTGTAAGAGTTGACATCAAGCGACAGAAGCGAGCAAGAGAGGATTGTCTTATGATAGGACCGACAAGTGGAATTTTAAGTTGGAACTGTGCGAACTTCATAGCAAATTCTGCACTGTTTTTCTTTAAGAAAATAAATCCAACTACGATAGCTAATGTAACCAATATAAGAATATACCAATATCCAATCAAGAAATCTGAGAAAGCCATAACACCTGCTGTGAGTGCTGGAAGTTCTGCACCAAAGCTGCTGTAAACGCCTGCAAATGTCGGCAAAACAAAGCAGCAAAGAACGATAATAACCGCAAGAACAAGAACTATGAGGAAGAGCGGATACATCAAAGCACTTCTCAGCTTACCAGAAAGAGCCATATCCTTCTTTGTAATAAGTGCACACTGTTCAAATGCCGTATCAAGACGACCGTTTGCTTCACCAGCTTCTACGATACTGACTATGATTGATGGGAAAGACTTAAACTTTCTCATAGACTGTGATAGAGTAATACCATTATAGAGGTCTTGGTTCATCTCTGTCATAATCTTTTTCATGGTCTTATCTTTTTCGGTGGTAATCATAATCTCCATAGCAAGAGAAAGGTTGATACCAGCCTTCATCATAAGAGCCATCTGGTTAAGGAACATCAGTAGCTTCTTTGGCTTAATCTTTTGCTTATGATAGTCGCCACCGATTTCCATCTGCAGAATGCTTGTAGGGGCATCTGAATTAGAGGCTTCTGACAGTTCCTGAACAACAAGTCCTTTATTTCTCAGGGAATTAAGAGCCTCATTTTCTGTTGCAGCTTCTACAAAGCCTGTTTTCTTTTGATTTTTTTGGTTTATCGCCGTATATTTATATTTCAATTTAATTCACCGCCCTTAGAGAATCAGGTTATAAGTTGGTCAGTTTCGCCGATGTCGAAGCTCCAAGCCTTAGCTGTCTGAGCAGTGATAATACCCTGTTTAAGAAGTCCTTCGATACTCTTCTTCATAGTAATCATACCTGTCTGAGAACCGAGCTGAATAGACTGGTCGATATTAGCTGTTTTATTTTCACGAATAAGGTTACTGATAGCCTTTGTAACAAACATCATCTCGAAGGCTGCAACACGACCGCCTGTTGCACGAGGAAGAAGTCGCTGAGAAATAACGGCTTTAAGAGATGTAGAAAGCTGAACTCTAATCTGCTGTTGTTGGTCAGCAGGGAAGATGTCTATAAGTCTATCTATTGTCTTAGCAGCACCCTCTGTATGAACTGTTGAGAAAACCAAGTGACCTGTTTCAACGGCTGTCATAGCGGTTGACATTGTTTCTCTATCACGAAGCTCTCCGAGGAGGATAATATCAGGGTCTTCACGCATCGCAGCTCTAAGAGCATTTGCGTATGATTGACAGTCAAGACCGATTTCTCTCTGGTTGATGATACAATGCTTAGGAGTATGTATAAATTCAACCGGGTCTTCGATTGTTATAATATGACGGCTCTTATTTTTATTTATTTCGTTGAGCAAAGCCGCAAGTGTAGTAGATTTACCTGAACCAGTAGGGCCACAGAGAAGAACCAAGCCTGCATTAAGCTCGAGAGTTTTTCTGATTGCCTTTGGCATATTAAATGTGCTAAGCTCAGGAACAACGCTGTTGATAACACGAAGAACGATAGATGTTCCGCATCTCTGATGGAAAGCGTTCGCTCTGAAACGACCACAATCGCCGATTTCAACAGCAGCATCAGCCTCACCAACCGTCATAAAGGTATTAAACTTATCTGCCATAAGCAATGCCTTAATAACTGCTGTAACCTCGCCCTCAGTAAGAGCTGGGTCATCTGTAAAAATTACATTACCATGAAGTCTGTATGCCGGGTGGTTACCGGAGGCAAGGTGAATATCTGAAGCACCTTTGTCAACGGCCATTTTAACAAGATTATAAAAATCCATTTTTAAATATCGCCCCTATCATTATTGTTTATTTGCGCTTTAAGCATTTTTAAATGCAAAAATTTTAAATTAATCATTAGAGATTGTAACATCTATGAATACTTCATATGAGGTTATACCTTGAAGTACGAGTCGGCGTACATTCTCTGTCATAGGAATCATACCATCTTCTATTGCTACATCTCTAAGTTCATCTGAGCTTATATTCTTAGTAACTGCACGCTTGATAACATGAGTAAAGAGCATAATCTCGTGAACCGCAATTCTTCCTTTATAGCCTTTTTTATTACATTTTTCACAGCCACACGGCTTATAAAGTGTAATATTTTCATCATCAAGTGGAAGATTGAGCGACATACGCTCCTCCTGACTTGGTGAATAAGGCTGTTTGCATTCTTTGCAGAGTCTTAGAACAAGTTTCTGTGCTATGATTCCGAGCAAAGCTGATGAAACCATATATGGTTCTATTCCCATATCGACCAGACGGGCAACCGAGCTTGGTGCATCGTATGTATGAAGTGTTGAGAGAACCAAGTGACCCGTAATAGCCGCAGAAACCGCAATATTGGCAGTTTCACCATCACGAATCTCACCAATCATGATAACATCAGGGTCCTGACGAAGAATAGACCTAAGAGCCGCCGCAAAGGTAAGACCTGCTTTTTCGTTAATATTAACCTGTGTGATACCTGGAACAATCATTTCAACAGGGTTTTCAACAGTGATAATATTAATTTCATCTCTCATAATGGAGCGAAGTCCGGTATAGAGCGTGGTTGACTTACCAGAACCAGTCGCACCAGTAACAAGGATAATTCCTCTGTGGCTCGCAACAAGATGTTCAAACTTTTTGAGATTCTCTGGCAAGAAGCCGATATTTTCTTTTTTAAGCTCCATACCAAGAGAGGTTGTAATACGCATAACTATCTTTTCGCCGAACATAGAAGGAAGAACAGATATACGAAGGTCAATTTCCATACCGCCGACCTTATAGTTAATACGACCGTCCTGAGGAATACGCTTTTCTGCGATATTCATATTACCGATAAATTTTATACGGCTCGTAACAGAAGGAATAAGCTCAGGAGCTGTTTCCATATAAATCTGGCAGTTACCATCTATACGGAAGCGTATTCTCATACACTTTTCCATAGGCTCGATATGAATATCACTGGCCTTTTGATAAACGGCTTCTTCCATCATATTATTAACAAAACGAATAATCGGCTGGTCATTTCCTGAAGCCTCTGCTTTTGCGGCTTCTTCTGCTTCTTCTTTCGTTTTATCACTCATCTGCTGAGATGCAACAAACTCCTTAGCATCATCATATGCCTTTTGTGAAGCATAAAGATCACGGAACTTATTATTAATCTTAGTTGGTTCTGCAATAACCGGTTTAATCTTTAGCTTTGTATATATTGCAATATCATTGAATGCCTTATAATTAAGCGGGTCGGCAACTGCTATTGTGAGAAAGCGTCCCTCAAGTGCTATAGGTAAAACCATATACTGCTGAGCAAGATTCTCTGGAATAAGATTTGCCATTTGTTCAGGGTCAATCTGAACAGTATCAAGGTCAAGATAAGGAATAAGCAACTGCTTTTCAAGAGCCTTACAAACTTGCTGCTCTGTAACAATACCATCTTCTACGAGAATATCTGCGATACGCTTTTTTGAGGTTTTCTGCTTTTTAAGTACCTCTTCGAGCTGTTCCTCAGTTATTGCACCTGAATTTATAAGGATTTGACCTATTTTTAGATTGCTTGCCTTCATCAATTACACTCCTTAAATAGTCGGGAAAAGCACTTTCTATTTAAACAAAGCTAAGTACATACTAACAGCATTGTTTATCAAATTAAAGAAACAAATATAGATAATAGTTCCGATTGCAATATATGGTCCAAACGCAAGATAGAAGCCTTTGCTTTCTTCCACTTCTGTAACATCAGATTCGATATTTTCTTTATCTGCATCATCTATATCGTTATCTTCATCAATTTCTTCAAGCACAGGCTCGTCACTATTTTTAGAAGTTATTTTCTGAACTATAATAGTAACGATAAAGCCTAAGCTTGCAATTATTATAGAGATAAATATTGTGTATATTGTTCCTGGAAAACCTGTAAGGATTCCTATTGCGGCAAAGAGCTTTACATCACCGAAGCCCATACCTTCCTTTTTATAGATTATTACACCAATGGCATTTATCAGAAGCATTGCTCCGCCTCCGATAGCTGCACCCGCTATTGGCTGCCACCACTCTGAGCTGAAAATATTGTATCCTCTCAATCTGTCATAAATTACAACTGCAAGAAATACAACTGCTAAAGCGACAGTAAATTGGTCTGGAATTATAGTATACTTAAAATCCGAAACCGTAATCATAAGTAATATGATTATCGAAATTCCGAGAACTGTGAAAAGAATATCATAGCCCTTATTGAATTGCAGCCTGCACAACATTAAACAAATTGCAGTAATTATTGAAAGTATAATTCCTGAACCCTTAAATGATACTCGCTTTCCAAGCAATTCAGCAGATGGTTCTTCGTCATAATCACAATACCATTTTGCAGGAAATTTGTTAAAAAGAAGATATGATATAAAAATCAGTAAAAAACCTATTGGCAAACAAGCTATTATCCATATGATACCGTTTGTTGTGCCGAGATAAGCTAAAGCCTCCATAAATTTTTAGTCCCTTTGCCCTTTGAATTTAATTTATGCAGCAGATGAGCCTGCTGATGCACTTCCTGAAGCATCTGATGTAGCAGGTGCTGCTACACTTCCTTCTGCTGCATTAGAAGCATCTTGAACAGCCTTCTTGATAGCATCAGGTGTTTGTTCTGTTGGCAAGAAGTAATAAAGCATAAGATCTATAGTAACATCATATTTACCTGTGAAGTATAATGTATTTAAATCTCCGTTAGATACTTTATTATCTGTATTTTCACTGCTTTCTGCCTTAGAACTTTCATCAGTGCCATCAGTTATAGCACTATTTGTTCTTTTTTCAATAGCTTCGACTGTCAGTCTGTCTATATAATAAGCACCCTCAGACTGTGTTTCGAAATAATCGAGAACTGTGAGCAACTGTGTTTCATCGAGTGAATCAAATGAAATTGATATATTTGTTGAATATAAAGGCTCACCACTTGAAGAACTTCTGCCCTTATCATCAAGCACCTGCTCAGAAACGCTATATGTAGTAGGCAAAACCTTAGATGAATTGAGCATTTTCATAATATCTTCAGGAGATTTTGTTGCATTAACAAATAATTCCTTACTATCTTTTTCATATTGAGCCTTCATACTACTTACTCTTGAAGCAAGATTTACTCTGTCAGCATAAGCATCTTGATAAATCTTTAGCTGAGAAGCATCTGACTGATGCTGTTTCTCGAGCTCAGGCTGTGCCTTTGAAAAAGGAACCTGAACTGTAAATATAAATATTATAGCCAATAGGACTATTGCTATTATACCAAAGATATACTTTGGAACTGAATTCGTAGAGCCCATTATTTACTTGCCTCCTCGGTAGTAGTACTTGTTTCTTTAGTTGTAGTATCCTTTGTATCTTCAGCAGCTGAGGATTTGCTTGCTTCTTCTTTCTCTTTCTCCTCTTGTGCCTTCTTGATAGTATCTGCTGAAATAGATACAACAAGTGTGTTTGTAATAGCATTTGTATGTTCATCTTTTGTAGATGTCATATTAGCACTGAGGTCGAAGTACTTCTGCTCTTGGATATACTTTCTAAGTGTAACATACTGCTCATAATCTGTTGTGAGAATATTGGCATTGATAGTATTGCTTGAGTTTTGTACATTTACATTCTGTATAGCACCAAGCTTTTCTGTTGAAAGCTCAAATATATGCTTCATCATATCGCCAACATGAACAACTGTCTTTGGAAGCATCTGCTTATCAGTATCGAGGTTTGCAAGCTTTTGTGTATAAGTTTCTTCATCCTTCAAGAGCTGTTTTGTTTCTGTAAGGATAGGGTCATTCAATGCCTTTTGGTCATTATCGTGACGAACATTAAGGAATATCCACCAGCCGCCGACAGCAAGCATCCATACGCCAACTAAGCAAGCAAGACCTGCTGTAACCTTGCCACCAACAGTGGAAGTCTTTTTGAGTACTGCAAGACCAGATTCGCCACCAAGGAAGTTGCCTTCAGCTACACTCATGTTAAGAATAGCATTGAGAGTTACATAGCAGCCTGAGTTATAGCCCTTATCATTAGCAACCTCTGTAACCTGAGGAGGCACAACACCTTGTGTATAGATATTTGAAACATTCTCGATAGGAGCAGTAAGACCGATAGAACGACAGTAATTAGAAAGATTTGAGAGCTTTGAAAGACTATCACAAATAACTATCTGGTCAATATCAACCTTCTGAGTAGAGATAACCATTCTAAGAGTTCTGAGAACTTCTCCGGCAGCATTATCGAGCATACCCATAGTTTGTTTTCTTGTATTAGGGTCGTTGCAACGGTCACAAACACCAAGACCATTTTCACGAATGAGGTCGATAGCTCCGAGTGGGCTTATACCGAACTCAAGTGAAATCATTTCTGCAATATCCTCAAGCACACTCGAGAAGGATTGCTGGAAGATAGGAGCGCCGTTATGTAAAATTACAAGACGGGTTGCAACAAAATCAAGGCTGATAAGGGCAACAGTCTTAGTTGCAGAGTTCATCTGCTGTTTACCTGCATGAATAAGAGCTGTGATAGGAGGAATAATCTTAACTACATGGATTCCTTCCTTTTCAAATTCCATTCTAATATCTGCAATGGTCTTTGAACTCATTGCAAAGAGAGCAGCCTGAAGATCTTCATTCTTTTTTGCCTTGCCGAACTGATAGCCATATTCTGAATGGATAATAGTATATTGAGCTATATCACCATGAAGAATTTTTTCGGCTTCTACACGAGCATAAGCCGGAAGCATCTTATCCTTAGCAGCCGGGTGAGTATATTCTGTGCTGACAACATTATCCTCGTCCTCTATACAAACGAAAACATCGCCAAGATTAAGACCTATACTCTCTGCACACCTCTTTACGAATTGTGCAAGCTCGTCCGCCTTTTGCATCGGATGATCCTTTAATGAATCCTTAAGCTCAAAGATTTGCGGAGCACCAAAAATTGTAGGAATTGGTACACTATTCTTTTTAGCCGAAATCTGAATTGTAGCTTCAGGCTTGTCATATTCTGCAGGAGTAAGAATAAGAAGGCTTCTTGATACCTGCATGACTGTTGCAGTTGTTTTCATAAATACACCACGCTTTTCGTTATTTGGTTTATAGATTTAATGGGTTTTTCCCGTTAGGGCATAATAATACAAAAACGCCAAATGTTCTAAATGGTATATACCAATTAGAGTGGTGTTTTTGTTTCGTTTTGAATAATTTATAAAAGAGCACAAAATTATTCTCTATCTAAAAAATAGTTTATATAAACAGTATATATTTTTCGCTGAAAAATGTCAAGCACGAACGCTTAGCAAATTACACAAAATTTCGCATTATATATAAGTTATTTTATCAAACTAAATTGTGTATAAATTTTCAGTATATTGAGAAAATATTAATTCGTTTATAATTCTGATAGCCTATCAGTAATCGAATAGTGGATATAATCTGCCGATTAGAAGCAAAGAAGCTTAAATGAAAAGCTTTTAAATATTTTCGAGGAGTTAGATAATTCAACAAAAAAAGGGAACGCTTTTATGCGTCCCCAAAACTATAACTTTAATGATAATTATTCATCAATGCTGTCTGAATCAGCCTCAGGCTCTCCAACATTGGTTTTATCATCTTCATCTATTTCTGCTTTTACATCATCTGCTGTTTCTTTGATTTCGAGAGTGTCGCTTATAGCCTCTGCATTATCTGCACAGCAAATAGTAATATCGCCCTCGTCCTCCTCAGCGGAATCAACGATAACTGGTTCTTCCTTAGCAGCAAGCTCCTCGGCTTTATTTGTTTCAGGAATACCATACATAATTACATATTCAAGTCTATCCTGAGCCTTTTTAAGTCTTTCCTGAGCTACATCAATAACTCTGCAAAGTCTTTGAACCTCAGCACTCTCGGTGTCACCCTTGAGGTCTTTATAGAAATGCTTGCCTAATGCACTATAAGCACGATTGAGAGTTTCTGTTTCGCTCTTGATGACAAACTTTAAGCGATTTGTATAGGCAATATATCTGTTTTTCTCTACAACAGTATCTATTGCTTGGGTAATTCCTGAACCAATAGTATTTAAAATATTCATAGCTATACCTCCAATTTTAATTTATATGGATTTAATTAAAATAATTATACTATAAATT
>ERZ772861.2630-NODE-2630-length-11880-cov-6.371839_pt1 | contig 11880 bp, 9 predicted proteins | sample MGYA00512135_ERZ772861 | MGnify/ENA primary metagenome ERZ772861 (study PRJEB29015, sample SAMEA2737700) | human gut metagenome | biome: human gut; feature: human-associated habitat; material: faeces | place: China | collected 2012 ...
AGCGATGGATTTTGTCGGGTGAATCGGCGGCAAAATGAATCGGGTGTGTTGCGGGACGGTACGTTCTTTCCGAGGTGATTATCCGCTGAAAGTGGTGGTTATCACGGTGAGAACCACCACTTTTTCAGCAGGATTTGGAATAAAGGGTATCATGGAAGCGTGGGTACGTCAAGATGGTTTTGCAAAATTTATCACGATAAAGCGACAATAGTAAGACTTCTGTTAAAACAGTTATTCTTTGTCGATAGTTTCTTTCCTCATCATTCGTGCAAAGTCAGCCAAAAAGAAAACCGGGCTGCTCTATTCATAAATGAAAGAACAGCCCGGTTGAAAGGGAGAACGCTCCTATCAGCCCATCAGTGCGCTCCACGCCATACTGAAAGGCATCACTAGGATCAAGGCAGGCATCAAGTCAACGAGGGGAACTGACTTGATTTTAGAGACGCGGAAACCCGCAGCCATTGTTAAAATGCCGCCGCAAGCCGACAAATCCGCAAACATTGTGGGGGTCAAATAAGCGGATAAAGTGCGACCAACCATGTATACGACAAGAAGAATCGCACACTGCGGCAAAGGAATTGCGCATATGGATTTACCCAAGGAAGCCGCAAAGATCATTGCCGTGAATCCATCAAGAACAGCCTTGGACATCAATAGGCTTGGATCGCCTGTGATGCCCTCTGTCAGAGTGCTGTACCATCCAAAGCCGGAACAGCAGAACAGCGCGACCGCTGTGATGTAAAATTCCATATCAATGTCCTCCCCACCAAGATGGAGTACCCGAACAAGGTTATGAAAAAATTTACTTGTCCACTGTTCAAGATGCAGAAGATGGCCAATCGTAAAGCCGACCAGAATCGCTAACACGACCGCAGTCATTCCAGATGCTTTGATAATGGAATTGACACCGATTGCAATGGAACAGAAACCGAAAAGAGTCGGCAGATTGTCTTTTAGTCCCCGCGGGAGAATCTTTCCAAGATATGTTCCCAGTAGACCGCCAAGCAGCACGGCGGCACAGTTTGTCAAAACCCCAATCGGCATATGTCAACCTCACATTCTTTCTTGTTACCAATCTTTTACCGCACCGTCAAAGGCACGGCGGGCAGCGTTGCTGCCACGTTCCCTCGCCGGATAAAGCTCCTCAGCATCATCTGCCAGCTCCACGCCAATGCCGGGAGCATCGGGGATGAGCATACAGCCGTTCTCATAACGCAGCGGCTCCTTGACCATCTTATCCTCTGCACCGTTCAGACAGAAACCGGGAAGTTCCTGAATGCCCAGATTCGGAATGGAAGCGCAAATCTGCAAACAGGCCGCCGTAGAGACCGGGCCAAGCGGATTGTGCGGAATCACTAGAACATCATGTGCTTCTGCCAGTGCAGCAATCTTCTTGCTGGTAGTGATGCCGCCCACAGCGCACACATCGGGACGGATATACTGGCAGACATGGCGAGCCATCAGCACTTCGCACTCACGCAGGTCAATGGCACGTTCGCCAGTAGCAATCGGCACACCGATTTTGCTTGCAACTTCGGCCATAGTATCTACATTGTCCGGCGGAACAGGGTCTTCCAGAATCATCGGACGGTAAGGCTCAACTGCACGACCAAAAGCGACCGCCTCCGGCAGTGTCATGCCGCGATGAACTTCCAGAATGAAATCGAAATCAGGGCCGACCGCTTCCCGGCAGACACGCACCTTTTCAACTTCCCGCTCGATGCGGCTGGAAAAGAACTCGCCCTTGCCGTCCGGAGAACTTGTGGGGCCGTTGCAGAAAATTTTAGCCGCAGTAAAGCCCATCTGCTGCAACTGCTGATACTGTGCAGCCAGCTCATTCTTATCTTCCGTGATGTGCATCACCGAAGCATAGACGCGCACCTTATCACGGGTCTTACCGCCCAGCAGTTCATAGACAGGAACACCCAGTGCTTTGCCTTTGATATCCCACAGCGCAATGTCAATGGCAGAAATTGCGCTCATGATGACCGAGCCACGGAAATAGACCGACCTCAGAAAATTTTGATTGAAGTCTTCAATTCGGAAGGGGTCTTTTCCAATGAGATAGTCGGCAAATTTTTCAATTGCTGCTGCGGTCGCCTGCAGATAGCCCCAGTTGCCCGCTTCGCCCAAGCCCACGATACCAGCATCGGTATAGACTTGAACAAACAGATAATGCTTGGCAAAGCGCAGTTTTACATCTGTGATCTTCATGAATTATCCTCCTGCAAATGTTCCCGGAAGAACTGGATATGTTTTTTGAGTGCGCGCTCCCAACCGGGAGTGCGGTTTGTCGTGAACCCGTGCATGGCTTCCGGGATCCGCTGTGCTGTTACGCAGACACCTGCCTTGACCAGACGCAATGCAAAAGCTTCTGTATCGTCTCGCAGACTATCCTCGCCTGCGGAAAGGATAAGACACTCAGGAAATGCAGCAAGTGCAGTCTCATCTGCCTTGAGCGGCGAACACAGCGGATCGGCAGGATCGGCATCGCCAACATAAAAATCGGTATACAGTTTCTCCGTCTGGGCGCGTTTGACCCAGAATTCGTTAGTCTGCAACTCCGGTGAGAGCCGATTTACAGGATCGACCGTGTTGTCCACAGGAAAATATTCAAGCAATGCGCAGCAGGGCTTCAGGTGATGCGCTTCCGCATCTTTGATAAGTGCGGCAGCGACAAGATTTCCGCCTGCGCTGTGACCAGCCAGCACGATTTTTTGAGGGTCGATTCCAAGTTCTTCCGCATGATCAAAGGCGTAAGCTAGGATACCGTACGTCTCCTCGACTGCTGCCGGAAACGCCTGTTCCGGTGCAAGGCAGTAGTCCACATCCCAGACAAGGCAGTTCAGCTGCTCCATCAGGGTGCAGCAATAGCGGCGGTCACGGTCAGTGCGGCCCTTGATAAAGCCGCCGCCGTGGAAGTTCAACAGCAGGGCTGCTTTGGCAGGCAGATGCTCCGGGCGCTCCTCGAACACATGGACTTTGCGGCCATCGGCCACTTCGACCCACAGTTCTGTTTCGGTGCCGGGCAGTGCGGCCAACTCTTCCGGACTGACCGGGCCGAACCGGTCACGGCTACGCACTTGCTGAGCCGTTGCGATTTTTTCTTCCAGTGTCATTTTGTATGCTTCCTTTCCGGGATCAGAATGCTGGCAGCACTGTCATGGTGTAGAAGATATAAACGAAGGGTAGAATAAGCGTGATGAGCGCGCCGCTCTTGATAATTGCCTTCAGGTCGTAGCCACCGTCTGCCATGCACATGGGCACTGCAGGGGTAGCCATCGGGGTCAGGAAGGCAGTCAGAGAACCGGCATTGACAAGAATAACAAGGCCGGTGGGATTTGCGCCCAGAGCGGAGCAGGTCAGCAGGCAGATAGGAACGAAGACTGCGGAGACAGAACGGTTCAGCATGAACTGAGTGAGCAAGAAGGGGATGATAAAGAACAGGGCACCGAGGACATAGTTGTTGTGAGTACCACCAACGACTGTTGCCAACGTCTGACCGATCATGTCACCTGCACCGGTATTGGTCAGTGCAGTACCCAGAGCCAGTGCGCCGACAAAGAGCATCAGCATATCCCAAGGAATATCGCGGAGAGCGGACTTCTGATCGACTACGCCGAACAGAACCATCAGCAGACTGCCGGCCAGCGCAACGAACCAAGTGGTCAGATGCAGCTGAGGTGCAAAGATCAGGCAAATAATCGTTGCAAAGAACAGGAAGATACCAATCTTATCCACAACAGGGCTGAGCTTCTGCTGAGCTTTGCCAGAATCCTTTTTCTCCAGTGCCTCAATGGGGACGACCGGCTGCTTCGGAGTGAACTTCGGGCCAAGGAAAATTGCCCAGAGAGGAACAACGATAAGGACAGGCCATGCGGCGATCGTAAAATCAATGGGACGGACACTCATTCCAGTAAAGCCATAGGTTTCCATGAAACCAGTGAACTGACCAGCCATCTGGATAGAGGTTGCCAGTGGAAGGATACCGCAGCAAGCCACACAGACGACCATAATGGGGAACATATACTGCGTACGGCTGTTTCCGGTCTTGTCGCACAGTGCTGCCAGCAGAGGGCTGATGATCGCATAAACGACCATGGGGCTGGAAATGAAGTTGGTGAGCAGAACTGCCAGAAGGATGTAACCAAAGTAAGCCATTTTGAAGCTGCCATGCGTCAGCTTCATGATGCTGTTACACATACCGTCCACCAGAGAGGTACGGCGGAAACCCGCTGCTACAATAAACATACATGCCATCAGCAGGGTGTTCACATTAGAAAAGCCGGACAATGCACCGGCATCATCAATACAGCCGGTGATGTACAGGGCGGCCATTGAGATCAATGCAGTAAGCCACATGGGGATCTTGTTCAGCATATAGCTGACCAGCGTTGCCGCAAAGATCACCATACAGATGATCATTTGAGTATTCATAGATTTGTTTTCCTTTCCTGATATGAAAACGGTTCGATTTCAATTCGCTTGCTGCCCGGGCAGGCTCATTGCGGACATTTTAACAAAGCAAATTTACTCTGTCGATGCAAAAATTTGTATCTTTTGGCACCCGTACAGAAATCAAATCTTGTCAGGAAAGCTATGACATCCTGAAATATCAGAATAAAATCCAAATATTTCCCCTGTGCGCTTTGCCAAATCGAGAGACTCTCCCTTAGTCAAAATGTCAAATTCTAAGTAAAAAATTTATTGATAGGCCTCAAAAAATCAGTTGACAGGAGATATTTTATCGTTTATTCTGAAAAAGACGATTCACCAATGGAGCACACTCCAAAGATTTGACATAGGGAAAATATTTGGATTTTGGGAGAGAAAGAGATGGATTTAGCCAATTACAAAATGGAATGGCCGCGTGAGAGGCTTACTGTGCGATGCTTTGCACACGATATCATGAATTATCGTTACCACTGGCATCCAGACGAATATGAGCTTAACATTTTGCTGCATGGCAGTCAAGAGTACTGCCGTGGAACGCAGAATGTTGTACTGGAGGAGGATGACGTTCTGCTCACTCCGCCGGGAGTAGGACACGCCTCCTTTGGTCAACAGGCAAATACTACTGCCATCGTCCTGCATTTTTCAGCTACAGCGATTCGTCCATTGCTTAAAAAGGGTGGCGTCTACCACTTTCCTTCCTGTCTTTCAAACGCTGGAACACACACAGAAGAACGCTACCGTCATATTCGATTTTATGCCAGCCAGATTTTCATGCTGATGCAGCAGAACAGTCCATATGCACAGCTGGCTGTCAAGGCAAGCCTCGACTTGCTGCTCGTTATACTATGCACAGAGTTTGAGCCACAGCGATTGAACGAAATGCCGGAAGATGAGCAAAGACGTTCTGCAATTCGCCGCCTTTTAGCATATATTGAAGAACATTACGCAGAAAAGCTCACTCTTGAAAATCTTGCAGATTTTGCCCAGTACAACCGAACCTATGTTTCAACCCTGTTCAAACAGGTGGTTGGTGTTAATTTTCATGAATATCTGAGCCGTGTGCGCTTCCAGCACGCTTTGAGTGACTTGGCATTGACCAATGATGGCCTGACAGATATTGCTTTGCGCAATGGTTTTGCCGATTTGAAAACCTTTAATGCACGTTTTCGCTCCACACTGCACCGCACACCCACCGAGTATCGTGCGCAGCTGTCCCCCGATCGGGTGATGCGAGTCGACAGTCGTAAATTTCTTCCGTCCGAAGACCCGATTTTGCAGGCCAAATTGCGAGCATATCTAAAGGTAGGGTGCTAAGATGGCTGAAATCACCGGAGTGGCTGCTATTTCACATTGGGATATCTTTCAAAATTGTCCTTGCAAACCCCTATGAAGTGTGGTATATACATTATACGAAGCAACATCCTGAATGAACGACCTACCGTTCGATGATATATAAAAGAAAGGTGCTTGCTATGAATGCTGTGATTTATGCCCGCTATTCCAGTGACAACCAGCGCGAAGAATCCATCGAAGGTCAGATTCGGGAATGCACAGCCTACGCAGAAAGAAACGGTATCACGGTGGTCAGGCACTACATTGACCGTGCATTCTCCGCTAAAACAGATCATCGCCCGGATTTTCAGCAAATGATTCGGGACAGCAACAAAAAATTGTTTGAAATCGTTCTGGTCTGGAAGTTTGACCGCTTTGCCCGGAATCGTTTTGACAGTGCGAACTACAAGATGATTCTGAAAAAGAACAATGTACACCTGATATCGGTCATGGAGCCGATTGCTGAAGGCTCGCAAGGTATTCTTGTGGAAACACTGCTGGAAGGCATGGCAGAATACTACTCTGCTGAGCTATCTGAAAAGGTCATCCGTGGTCAGACGGAAAATGCCCTGAAAGGCAAATGCACAGGCGGCACCGGAACGATTGGCTATAAAATCGACGCAGATAAGTTCTATCGTATCGACCCACTGGTCGCTCCACTTGTATTAGAGGCTTTTCAGCGCTACGATAATGGTGAGAAAATCGTTGAGATTCTGAACTATCTCAACGCAAAAGGCGTTCGTAATATGCTGGGTGGAAAGCTGACGTGCAGCAGCATGAACACCATGTTGAAGAACCGCCGTTACATTGGAGAGCTTTCTTTCCGGGATACCGTTGTGCCAGATGCGATTCCTGCTATCGTCCCGAAAGACCTGTTTGACCGTGTTCAAAAGCGTTTGGAGAAAAACAAGCGCGCACCGGCTCACGGAAAGGCAGATGAGGAATACTTGCTGACTACCAAGCTGTTCTGTGGCAAGTGCGGAGCATTGATGTTTGGCGAAAGCGGAACAAGCGCCACTGGACGAACCTACTATTACTATAAATGTGCTACTGCCAAGCGGCGCAAAGGCTGCAATAAGAAAACCGTACAAAAGGAGTGGCTGGAGAATCTGGTCGTCCAAGAGACGATGAAGCTGATTCATGATGATGCAGTTATCGAAAGAATCGTTCAGCTGGTCATGGATTTCCAGAATCAGGAGAACACTACGATTCCGCTCTTGGAAAAGCAGCTCCGAGAGGTGGACAGGAAACTGGACAACCTGATGAAAGCAATCGAGGAAGGCTTATTCACCCGAACGACCAAGGAACGTCTGGATGCCTTGGAAGCTCAGAAGGATGAGCTGACTGCAAAAATCGCTGATGAAAAACTGCGAAAGCCATCCTTCAATGCCGATTTCATCCGGTTCTGGCTGATGAAATTCAGAAAGTTCGATATATCGCAGCAAAAACAGCGCAAAGCACTGATTGAGATTTTTGTGAACGCGATTTTCCTGTATGATGACCGGATGCTGATCACGTTCAACTACAAGGATGGCTCTCAAACCATCCGCTTTGAGGATGCCTTGACTACCACAGAAACAGTGGGAAATAGTTCGGATTTGTCCGGCTCTGCTCGACCACAAGAAAAGCCACGATGAACCGTTTACAAATACGGTTTTGTCGTGGCTTTCTTTGTTTTCAGAATCCTGAAATTTGGCTAGAATGTGCCTTATTTGTGCCTTATCGCCTCAAAAAGTGCTTTCATTTTGAAGATTGCTATATTTCTTATTTTTGTCTGACTTTTGGGGTTCACTTCAGGGCTGGAAGGCTCTTTTTTATCGTAGAAATTCGTGATTTTTCCGCACGATTTTTTCAACTTCCCGGCGGGCGGTTGCATCCGGCTCCCAAATGTGTTAAGGTGGGGCCAGACAAAATTTTTGAGAAGGAGCGCACTTATGAAATACGACTTTACTTCCATCCTGGACCGCCGCGGTAGAGACGCCATCGCAGTGGACGGCCTGAAAGGCGACGGCTTCTCCCCGGCTCCCCCGAAGGCGGGCTTTGACGCTATCCCGATGTGGGTGGCCGACATGAACTTCCCCACCGTGCCCACCATCCAGGAAGCCATCATTGAGCGTGCAAAACACCCGGCCTTCGGCTATTTTCAAGCCACGGATGCGTATTTCGACAGCATCATCCGGTGGCATGAGAAGCGCAACGGCGTCACCGGCCTGAAGCCGGAACACATCGGCTACGAGAACGGTGTGCTGGGCGGCGTCATCAGTGCACTGAACTGCGTCTGTTCCCGCGGCGACAAGATCCTGATCCACAGCCCCACCTACATCGGCTTCACCATGAGCCTGAAGAACAACGGCTACGAGGCCGTGCATTCCCCGCTGGTGAAGGACGAGAACGGCGTCTGGCGGATGGATTTTGCGGACATGGAGAAGCATCTGAAGGAAGAGCATATCCATGCGGCCATCCTGTGCAACCCCCACAACCCCTGCGGCCGCGTCTGGGAGCGCTGGGAGCTGGAAAAGGCCATGGAGCTGTTCAAAAAGTATGACGTCTACGTCGTCTCCGACGAGATCTGGTCGGACATCATCCTGAACGGCCACAAGCACACCCCCACCCAGTCCGTCAGCGAGGATGCCCGGATGCGCACCGCCGCCTTCTATGCGCCCTCCAAGACCTTCAACCTGGCCGGTCTCGTGGGCAGCTACCACATCGTGTACAACAACTGGTGGCGTGACCGCATCGAGAAAGAGTCCAGCCTGAACCACTACAACATGATGAACGTGCTGTCCATGCACGCCCTCATCGGCGCCTATCAGCCCGAAGGCTATGAGTGGACGGACGAGCTCTGCGAGGTGCTGAGCGGCAATGTGAACTTTGCCTGCGACTACATCGAGCAGCACTTTGCGGGCGTCACGGTCTCCAAGCCCGAAGGCACCTATATGCTCTTTGTGGACTGTACCGACTGGTGCGCCGCCCACGGCAAGACCATCGACGATGTGGAAAAGGCCTGCTGGGATGTCGGCGTAGCCGTGCAGGACGGAAAGATGTTCCACGGCCCCTGCCATCTGCGGATGAACCTGGCTTCGCCCCGTTCCCGCATCGAGGAAGCCTTCCGCCGGATGGACCAGTATGTCTTCCATGCGTAAGTAAGCAGAAAAAGGGCCCTTTGCCGGTTGGCAGAGGGCCCTTTTTTGGTTGGTCAGAGGTCTTCTTCGGTCAGGAGCAGGTAGTACAGCACCTCGACCAGAAGGGCCGACGAGAGCAGGGATGGGACCGGGTCGGTCGCCACGATGCGCTGCGCCCGGTTGGAGGCCAGCAGCAGGTGGTCTGCCTGCGCGGCCAGAGGGGAGCGGCGGTCGCAGGTGATGAGCAGGACCGAGGCACCCCGCTCGCGGGCGGCGCGGGCCGTTTCCAGCAGGCGCTCGCTGCGGCCGGAGTTCGAGATGAGCAGCAGGGCGTCCCGCTCGGTCAGGGTGTCGGCAAAGGCTCTGGTCCGGCCGGGCACGGCGCTGGTCATGCAGCGCTTGCCCAGGCTGCCGAGCTTGAGCGACGCATCCATGGCCACGGGCAGGCTGTTGTCGGAGGCTTCGACCTCAATCAGCTCCGCGCTGCGCAGGACACTCATCGCCTTCCGCAGCTGGCGCAGATTGAGTGCCTGGATGGTGGCGCGCACCTCTTCCTGCCGGTTGGCCTGCACCGACTGCAGGGCCTGCCGCAAGGGGTCCGGACTGGTGGAGCGCTGGGTCTCCGTCTCCTGCTGGTCCATCACATCCCGCGCGAGTGCCAGCTGGAATTTGCGGTAGTTGTCAAAGCCGAGCTTGTGGCACAGCCGGGTGACGGTGGCTTCCGAGGACTGGCTGGCGCGGGCAAGCTGGGCCGAGGTGACCACAGACGCCCATTTCACATCGTTGAGGATGCAGTCTGCAATGCGCCGTTCCGCGCTGTAAAGCTGGATGCCAGAACACAGCAGCGTGACGACGCTTCCCGGAGAATCGCGCATAGAAGATACCTCCCTACATCTATGAAGCGCTTTCAGTGGAGTTTTTTCTTAGTGTAGCAGTTTTCGCGAGAAAAATCAATTATTTCCATGAAGGAGGCTGAACAGGACCGGGACACCGCCAGTTTGGCAAATCCAGACAAAAACCGAAAAAAACCGGCAAAAAGATCCCCCGTGCAAATCGCACGGGGGATCGTGAGTTCCTGGGATCAGCAGCCTTCCTTTTCGGCCAGCTTGCGGCCCATGAGCACGCCCATGACGGACGCCATCATCAGGCCGCGGGTCCAGCCGGAAGAATCGCCCAGGCAGTGCAGGCCCTGAATGTTGGTGTCGAGGTTCTCATCCATCTTGACCTTGTTGGAGTAGAACTTCAGCTCCGGGCTGTAGAGCAGGGTCTCGTTGGCGGCAAAGCCGGGCACGACCATATCCAGCATCTTGATGAATTCGATGATGTTGGTCATGGCGCGGTAGGGCATGGCGGCGGTGATGTCACCGGCCACCGCGTCCTTCAGGGTGGGCTTGACGTTGGACTGCGCCAGCTCCTTGGCCCAGGTGCGCTTGCCGTCCAGAATGTCGCCGTAGCGCTGGACCATGATGTGGCCTGCGCCCAGCATGTTGGTCAGCTCGCCCACCTTCTGTGCGTAGGCGATGGGCTGGTTGAACGGTTCGGTGAAGTTGTGGGAGACGAGGATGGCGAGGTTGGTGTTCTCACTCTTCTTCTCCTTGAAGCTGTGGCCGTTGACGACGGCCAGGTCGTTGTCGTAGTTCTCCTGCGCCACGAAACCGCCGGGGTTCTGGCAGAAGGTGCGGACCTTGTTCTTCCAGGGCTTGGGGTAGCCGATGAGCTTGGACTCATACAGCACCTTGTTGACCTTCTCCATGACCTCATTGCGGCACTCGACGCGGACGCCGATGTCGACGGTGCCGGGCTTGTGGGCGATGTGGTGTTCGGCGCAGATCTTTTCCAGCCAGTCCGCGCCGCGGCGGCCGGTGGCAATGACGGTGTGCCTGGCCTCGATGGTATAGTCCTGATGCGCATCGTGTGCCACGACACCGCAGCAGCGCCCGTCGCGCACGATGACATCCTCGCACGTGCAGCCGAAGAGCATCTCCACGCCATGCTCGCGCAGGTAGTTTTCAATACCGAGATACACCTCGTGTGCCTTTTCCGTGCCGAGATGACGGATCGGGCAGTCGACCAGACGCAGGCCCGCGCGGATGGCACGTGTGCGGATCTGCTTGACCTCCTCCGTGTTCTCGAGCCCTTCGACGTGCTCGTCCGCGCCGAATTCGAGATAGATGCCGTCGGCATAATCAATGAGTTCCTGTGCAAATTCAGAACCGATCAGATTCGGCAGTTCTCCTCCTACCTCGCAGGAAAGGCTTAACTTTCCATCAGAGAATGCACCTGCTCCGGAAAATCCGGTAGTGATCATGCAGTTCGGCTTACAATTCATACATTTTCCGGTCTCTGCTTTCGGGCAGTGTCTCTTATCTACCGGCTTTCCTTTTTCCACCATCAGGATCTTCTGATCCGGTTTGTGACGGATCACTTCCAGAGCAGTAAAAATACCGGCCGGTCCGGCTCCTATAATAATTACGTCATATTTCATGAGTTTTCCCCCTGTATTTTTCTCGAAGGTCCAGACGGACCGCACATCAGTATACCATAACTTTTTCACTTTGCAAGTGTTTTCACAATTCTCCATAATTATTATAGTATGTCAACGAGAAAATGTCAAAATGATTGCTCTGTTCACAAAGCCTGTCAGTTGTCACAATTCAGTGTTCAATCATATTTTCTGCAAAAATGCCATATCCTTTCGCCGGATCATTGACAAACACATGTGTCACCGCTCCTATGAGCCGACCGTTCTGCAGGATCGGTGACCCGCTCATGCCCTGGATCACACCGCCGGTCAGTGCCAGCAGATCCGGATCTGTCACATAGAAGATCATGCCTTTGTTCACATCACTCTCATTCATCCGAAGCTCCTGGATCTGGATCTCATAATCCTTCAGTTCTCCGGAAACAGAACTTCTGAGCACTGCCCTGCCGGTCCGCACCTCCTGCTTAAATGCCACCTCCACAGTCTCCG
>ERZ772861.2639-NODE-2639-length-11851-cov-3.871567_pt1 | contig 11851 bp, 7 predicted proteins | sample MGYA00512135_ERZ772861 | MGnify/ENA primary metagenome ERZ772861 (study PRJEB29015, sample SAMEA2737700) | human gut metagenome | biome: human gut; feature: human-associated habitat; material: faeces | place: China | collected 2012 ...
TGGCAGGTCCGGGGTCCTATTGTTTCCTTTACGCAATGGTCATGATCCAGCCCTCGGGGGCGGGGATGGTACCCATCTGGATACCGGTGAGGGTCTTGTAGAGCTTCTCTACCACGGGGCCCATACCGGCATAGGTGTACTCCTTGCCATGGTCCACGATCCTGCCCACAGGAGAGATAACGGCGGCAGTGCCGCACAGGCCGGCCTCGGCAAAGCTGCCCAGCTCGTTGACACCTACCACACGCTCTTCTACTTCCAGATTCAGGTAATCCTTGGCCACCTGAACCAGACTGCGGCGGGTGATGGAGGGCAGGATGGTGCCGGACTTGGGAACCACCAGCTTGCCGTCCTTGGTGACAAAGAGGATGTTGGCACCGCCGGTCTCCTCAATGTGGGTCCGGGTAGCAGAGTCCACATACAGGTTCTCATCGTAGCCCTGCTCATGGGCATCCACAATGTTGTAGAGGCTCATAGCGTAGTTCAGGCCCGCCTTGATGTGGCCTGTGCCTCTGGGGGCTGCCCGGTCCAGGTCGGAAATACGGATGGTCAGAGGCCGGACGCCGCCCTTGAAGTAGGGGCCTACAGGGGTGCCGAAGACACGGAACTGGAACTCGCTGGCGGGCTTCACACCGATGACGGGGTCATAGCCAAACATATAGGGCCGCAGGTACAGGCTGGCACCGGAGCCGAAGGGGGGCACCCAGGCGGCATTGGCCTTCACGGTCTGGTAGATGGCATCCAGGAACCGCTCTTTGGGGAACACGGGCATTTTCATTCGCTCACAGGACTGGATCATCCGCTCGGCATTCAGGTCCGGGCGGAAGCAAACGGTCTTGCCGTCCTGGGTGGTGTAGGCCTTCATGCCCTCGAACACGGTCTGGGCGTACTGCAGGACGCAGGCGCACTCGTTCATGGTGATGTTGGCATCGGTGGTCAAGCCGCCCTCATCCCAAGCGCCGTCCTTGTAGTTGGATACATAACGGTAATCCGTCTGCATATAGCCGAAGCCGATATTGCTCCAGTCGATATTTTTCTTTTCCATAGTCGCGCAACTCCCTTTTCTTTTTGAGTCCTCCCTATGATAGCACGTTCTTCCGGGAAGGTCAAGAAAAAAATGCGCCGCTGGCGGACAGATGTCTTCGTCTTTTTCTATATTCCCTCATTTCCTCCTTGTATTTTTCTCCGAAAACAGCTATAATAATTCCACTATGGAAAGTTAGGAGAGATACGATGGCGAATAACGAATGGGATAACTGGGGCCGGAGTATCCAGGAGCTGATCGACAAGGCGGTAAACTCCCAGGATTATCAGGAGCTGAGCCGCAACATCGGGAAGACCATTGACAAGGCCTTCTCCGCCAGCTCCGAGGCAGTGCGCCGGGCAGCCAATTCCGCGCCGAAAAACAGCGCTTATCACGACTACTACACAACTCCGAAGGTGACTATAGAGCCCAGAAAGGAAACACTCCCCGCTCTCTACGGCAACCCCAACGGGGAGACCACAAAAGGCATTTTGCAGACCGTATTCGGCGGGATCCTGGCCGTGGCGGCCCTGGGATTGGTGATCCCCTTTGGCGTATTGTCCATCGTTGGCAGTGCCGGATTCGTGGTAGGGTTTCTGGCCGGCGGAGCTGCTCTGGCAGGCGGCACGGCTCTGCTGTGCTCCGGTATCGGCACCCTGGCCAAGGTCAGCCGGTTTAAGGTCTATCTCAAGGCCCTGGGGACCAAGACCAGTATCACCCTGGAACGGCTCTCCCGGAGTGTAGGCAAGAACGAGCGGTTTGTCCGGAAAGAGCTGCAAAAGATGATCAAGCAGGGGCTCTTCCTGGAGGGCCACCTGGACAATGAGCAGAAGAACCTGATCACCAGCGACGAAACCTTCCGGGAATTCGAGCGCAGCCGCCTGGAGCTGGAGCAGCGGAAACGGTCCCAAGCCGTCCAGGCAGCGAAGTCCCCGGATCCGAAGATCCAGGAGGTTCTGGACAAGGGCAACACCTACGTAAAAGAGATCCGCCGGTGCAACGATGAAATCCCCGGAGAGGAAATTTCCGCAAAAATCGACCGGATGGAGGCCATTGTCCGGAAGATTTTCGAACGGGCGGAGGCCCATCCGGAGGTCATCCCGGACATGAAAAAGCTGATGGATTACTATCTGCCCATGACCGTCAAGCTTCTGAACGCCTATGCGGATATGGATCGGCAGCCCGTTCAGGGCGAGACCATCCGCAAATCCAAGCAGGAAATTGACGCTACCTTGGACACCCTGAACGCCGCCTTTGAAAAACTGCTGGACGAGCTGTTTCAGGATGCTGCCATAGATGTTTCCAGCGACATTTCCGTACTCAATACGCTGCTGGCCCAGGAGGGCCTGACCGGCAGCGATTTCGACCTGAAATAAGGAGGACACCCAAATGGACTTTGAAGAAATCGAGACCCCCAGCCTGACCCTGGAACCGGAGCTGGACCTGGAGCCCGCTCAGAAAGCAGCCCCTGTCCCCGCAGAGGAGCCTGCCATCCCTCAGCCGGTGCTCTCCCCCGCCGAGCAGAAAATGGTAGCCGATTTTGCCGCCAAAATCGACATTGAAAACACCAACCAGATCCTGCAGTACGGGGCAGGCACTCAGAAGAAAATGGCGGACTTCTCCGACACCGCGCTTGCCAACGTCCGCACCCAGGATCTGGGGGAAGTGGGGGACCTGCTGGTAAACGTCATGGGCGAGCTGAAGGGCCTGGACCAGGAAGAAGAGAAAGGCATCTTCGGCTTCTTTAAGAAGCAGTCCAACAAGCTGGAACTGATGAAAAGCAAATACGCCAAGGCGGAAGTGAACGTAGAGAAGATCTGCTCCGCCCTGGAGCAGCACCAGGTCCGGCTCCTGAAGGACTCCGCCGTGCTGGACAAAATGTATGACCAGAACCTGGCCTACTTCAAGGAGCTGACCATGTATATTCTGGCCGGAAAGCAGAAGCTCCAGGATGTCCGGGAGGGAAAGCTAAAGGAGCTGGAGGCCACCGCCCAGCGGACTGGCCTTGCCGAGGATGCCCAGGCAGCCAGAGATCTGGCAGAGAAGTGCAACCGGTTTGAAAAGAAGATCTACGACCTGGAGCTGACCCGGACCATCTCCATCCAGACCGCCCCCCAGATCCGGATGATCCAAAACAACGACACCGTCATGGTTGAGAAGATCCAGACCACCCTGGTAAACACCATTCCCCTTTGGAAAAATCAGATGGTCCTGGCCTTGGGCATTGCCCACTCCACCGAGGCCGCCACAGCCCAGCGGCAGGTCAACGATGTGACCAATTCTCTGCTGAAAAAGAACGCCGAAGCCCTGCACATGGCCTCTGTAGAGACTGCCAAGGAGGCAGAGCGGGGCATTGTGGACATTGAAACCCTGAAAAAGACCAACCAGGATCTGATCGCAACACTGGACGATGTGATGAAGGTCCAGGCCGAAGGCCGCCAGAAGCGCCTGGCCGCAGAAGCGGAGATGGCAAAGATGGAAGCGGATCTGAAGAACAAGCTGCTGGAGATCCGCAGCGGGAAATAATTCTCCCCTGCCTTCTCCTGCTTGGAGAAGGCAGGAGAAGGCAGGGGGCGCTTTACCGCAGGCCGGTGACGGTGTATTTCCCGCCGCAGGCGGCGGTTTCCTTCAGCAGGCTATCTGCCACAGCCTCCCTCAGCTCCACCACAGCGGTGCCGGAATCCTTGCTGACCTGGGCGGAAATAACCTGGGGCAGTGCCTCCAGGGCGCTCTTGACTCTGGCCTCGCAGTGGCTGCAGCCCATACCTTCGATATAAACGGTTTTGTTCATAGCATTTTTCTCCTTATTCAATATTGGTTACTTGATATCCTTCGTCTTCAACGGCCTTCTTGAGTATGGCGTTGGGGACTTCTTTCTTTAGGACCACCTGAGCAATTCCCTTCTCGTGGTCCGCCTCGGCAGAGGCAACACCCTCCAGCTTTTCCAAGGCAGTCTTTACGGCATTTTCGCAGTGGCCGCACATCATGCCCTTGACATGGATGGTCTTCTCCAGGCTGTCTTCCTGGGTCTGGCATTTCTTTCTTCCTTTTGCCTTGTGATCCCGGCCCCCATCGTAAAGCTTGCACAGATTTAAGCGCAGAGCGTTGGTCACCACGCAGAAGCTGGAAAGGCTCATGGCGGCAGCGCCGAACATGGGGTTCAGGGTCAGGCCCCAATGGGCATAGCAGCCGGCAGCCAGAGGAATGCCGATCACATTGTAGAAGAAGGCCCAGAACAGGTTCTCGTGAATGTTTCGCAGAGTGCTCCGGCTCAGGCGGATGGCAGCAGGCACATCCAGCAGGCTGCTCTTCATCAGCACCACGTCCGCGGCATCAATGGCCACGTCCGCTCCGGCGCCGATGGCGATGCCCGTGTCGGCTCTTGTCAGGGCAGGGGCATCGTTGATGCCGTCCCCCACCATGGCCACCTTACCCTTGGATTTCAGCCGGCGAACCACAGCCTCTTTACCGTCAGGTAGCACATCGGAGATCACCTGGTCCACTCCGGCCTGAGCGCCGATGGCAGTGCGGGCATTGTCGCCGGTCAGCATGACCACCCGGATGCCCATATTTTTCAGCTGCCGGATGGCCTCGCCGGAATCCGCCTTGATGGTATCCGCCACAGCCACAATACCCAGGAGCTTGCCGTCCTTTGCAAACAGCAGGGGGGTCTTGCCCTGCTCTGCCAGGGTTTGCGCCCGGTCGGACATTTCCTGGGAAACAGGGACCAGGGCGGACACATATTTCAGGCTGCCGCCCAGCAGCTCCTCCCCAGCCAGTTTGCCCCGAAGGCCGTTGCCGGGCAGGGCCTCGAAGTCCTCCAGGTTTGCCGGGGTCATGTCCTTCTTCTCCCCTTCCGCCAGGATAGCCTTGGCCAGAGGATGCTCGCTTTTGGCTTCCAGGGCCAGAGACAGGGCCAGAAGCTCCTCCTCGCTGATGCCCTGCTCCGGCACCAGATCCGTCACTTTGGGGGCGCCCTCGGTAATGGTGCCGGTTTTGTCCAGAACCACGATATTGGTCTTACCGGTCTGCTCCAGGCTGACGGCAGTCTTGAAGAGGATGCCGTTCTTGGCACCTACGCCGTTGCCCACCATAATGGCAACCGGGGTGGCAAGGCCCAGGGCGCAGGGGCAGCTGATGACCAGCACAGAGATGCCCCGGGCCAGGGCGTAGGCAAAGCTCTGGCCCAGCAGAAGCCAGACCACGGTGGTGATGATGGCAATGGCAATGACCGTAGGCACGAACACGCCGGAAACCTTGTCGGCGATCTTGGCAATGGGGGCCTTGGTAGCGGCCGCGTCGGAGACCATCCTGATGATCTGGGACAAGGTGGTGTCCTCCCCCACTCGGGTGGCCCGGCAGCGCAGGAAGCCGGACTGGTTCACCGTAGCGGCGGAGACACCGTCCCCCGGTGCCTTATCCACGGGGATACTCTCGCCCGTCAGGGCAGACTCGTTCACAGCCCCGGTGCCCTCCAGCACCACACCGTCCACCGGGATGTTCTCCCCGGGGCGGACCACAAATTCGTCCCCTTTCCGGACCTGGTCAATGGGTACGGTGATCTCTTTGCCATCCTTCACAACCACCGCCGTCTTTGGTGCCAGCTTCATCAGGCCCTTCAGGGCATCGGTGGTTTTGCCCTTGGACCGGGCCTCCAGCATTTTGCCCACGGTGATGAGGGTCAGGATCATGGCGGCGGACTCAAAATAGAATTCGTCCATGTACATCATGACCCCGTCCATATTCCCATGGACCTGGGCATCCGTCATGGCAAACAGGGCATAGACACTCCAGACAAAGGAAGCCATGGAGCCCAGGGCCACCAGGCTATCCATATTGGGTGCCTTGTTTTTCAGGGCTGTGAAGCCGCTGATGAAGAACTTCTGATTGATGACCATGATGATCCCGGCCAGCAGGAGCTGCACCAGGCCCATGGCCACGTGGTTCCCATGGAACCAGGCCGGCAGGGGCCAGCCCCACATCATGTGGCCCATGGAGAAATACATGAGCACCGCCAGGAAGCCCAGGGAGTAAATAAGCCGCTTTTTGAGCCTGGGGGTCTCATGGTCTGCCAGGGCATCCTCCTGGCTCTCCTGCTTGGCCTGGCCCTTGGGGCTCGCTCCATAGCCCGCCTTCTGGACCGCCTGAATGATCTCAGCACTGGAGGCAGTCCCCTCCACGCCCATCGAATTGGTCAAGAGGCTGACGGAGCAGGATGTGACTCCCGGCACCGCGTTTACCGCCTTTTCCACCCGGGCAGAGCAGGCGGCGCAGCTCATGCCCGTGACATTGTATTGTTCCATTGCGGATTCCTTTCCCTCTTATAGGATGCCCGGAACGGGGTCATTTCATGAGCCGGGGCAGCAGCTGCAGCAGTTCGTCCAGCTTCTGCGTCTCGCCGGCTTTCAAATCGTCGGCCACGCAGGTGCGGATGTGCTGGCCCAGCAGCTCTTTGGAAAAGCCGTTCAGTGCAGCGTTCACCGCAGCCACCTGCACCAGAATATCGGCGCAGTAGACGTCCTTGTCCAGCATCGCGCGGATGCCGCGCACCTGGCCCTCAATGCGGCTCAGCCGGTTGGCAAGGGCGCGGTACTCCTCAGGGGTACGGTCCTTGTGGCGGCAGCAGGAGGGGGCAGTGTCCTTTTCGGCAGGCTCAGTGGCGCAGCAGGGCTTTTTTTCAGCATCGGTCATAGCAGATGACTCCTTTCCGGGTGTATCGGTGTGAAGAGGAAATGTACCCTGTGGGGGTAAATCTCCCGACACTCTGATTTTACCACTTAGGGGTATCTGCTTCAAGTGGATAGGAAATACTAACTGTGAAAACTTTGTGAAAATAAAAGCCCCGAAATGCAGAAACGGGAGCCTCCCGGTGAAGGAAAGCTCCCGTTTCTGTTTAGGATAGGAAAGAGAATGTCATAAATAGGGGAGAGGGTCACAGATTGGTGTAACCCATCAGATAGCGGTCCACCTCGGCGGCGCAGTCGCGGCCCTCGCGCAGACCCCAGACCACAAGGCTCTGGCCCCGGCGCATATCGCCGCAGGCGAAGACCTTTTCCACATTGGTGCGGAAGTGGTCGGTGTCCACACAGCCGCGGCCCGTCAGGCTGACGCCGAAGGCATCGGCTACGTAGTTCTCGCAGCCCACGAAACCGGCGGCGATGAATGCCAGCTGGCAGTCGTAGGTGAACTCCTCGCCGGTGGGCACCATGCTGGTGCGGCCGGTCTCCGGGTCACGCTCCGGCTTCAGATAGGAGATGACCGCGCCGGTCAGGTTGCCGGCGTCGTCGGTCAAAAACTCTTTCACGGTGGTCTGGTAGACGCGGGGGTCCTTGCCGAACTTGGCGAGGCACTCGGTCTGGCCATAGTCTACCTTGAGCACCTTCGGCCACTCTGGCCAGGGGTTGGAGGCGGCCCGCTCTTTCGGGGGCTGCGGCATCATCTCCAGAGCCACCAGGTCGGTGCAGCCCTGCCGCAGGGCCGTGCCCTGGCAGTCGTTGCCGGTGTCGCCGCCGCCGATGACCAACACATTCTTGCCCGCCGCATGGATGGCCCGGCCGTCGGCAAACTGGCTGTCCAGCAGGCTCTTGGTCACGCTGGTGAGGTAATCGACCGCGAAGTGGACGCCGTTGGCGTCCCGGCCGGGGACATTCAGGTCGCGGGCCTTTTTGGCACCGCAGCAGAGCACGACGGCGTCGTAACGGTTCAGGATGTCTTCTGCGGCCACCGCTCCGCCGATGTCCATGTTGGTGCGGAACTCGACGCCCTCGGCCTGCATGATCTTGATGCGGCGCTCGATGACGGATTTGTCCAGCTTCATGTTGGGGATGCCGTACATCAGCAGGCCGCCCACCCGGTCGGCGCGCTCAAACACCGTGACGGCGTGGCCCCGGATGTTCAGGTACTCGGCCACCGACAGGCCGGACGGGCCGCTGCCGATGACGGCCACGCTCTTGCCGGTGCGGGCCGGGGGCGGGGCGGCATGGAGCCAGCCCTTGGCGTAGCCGGTCTCCACGATGGCGTGTTCGTTCTCGCGGACGGTGACGCTGCTGCCGGTCACGTCGCCGCAGGTGCAGGCGGCCTCACACAGGGCGGGGCAGACCCGGCTCGTGAACTCCGGGAAGCGGTTGGTGGCGCGCAGACGGTGGAGCGCCAGCTCCCATTTGCCCTGATACACCAGGTCGTTCCACTCCGGGATGAGGTTGTTCAGCGGGCAGCCGGAGGCCATGCCGCCGATCATCATACCGGCCTGGCAGAAGGGGACGCCGCAGTCCATGCAGCGTGCCGCCTGGGTCTGCTGCTCCTCGCGGGAGAGCCAGACGTGAAATTCGTTAAAGTTTTCAATGCGTTCCAGCGGCGGAACATCCGTGCTGGTTTTGCGCGTATAGTCGATAAATCCAGTTGTCTTACCCATAACGCTGCCCTCCTTACTTCTTCTTCTGCACCGTGTAGAATGCTTCGATCTGCGCCTGCTCGCCGTCCAGACCGCGCTCCTCAACGGATGCGATCACACGCAGCATACGGTCATAATCGTAGGGCAGAACTTTCTTGAACTTGGGCAGGAATTCGCTGAAGTTGTCAAGGATCTCTTTGCCGCGGGGAGAGCCGGTGGCCTCCACATGTTCGCGGATCAGCTCTTTCAGGGTGGCAACATCGTACTTGTGCTCCACAGGCTCCAGGCTGACCATGTCCTTGTTGACGCGCTGGTAGAAGTCCCAGTCCTCGTCCAGCACGTAGGCGATGCCGCCGCTCATGCCGGCTGCAAAGTTCTTGCCGGTCTTGCCAAGCACGACCACCGTGCCGCCGGTCATGTACTCGCAGCCATGGTCGCCCACGCCCTCCACAACGGCAGTTGCGCCGGAGTTGCGCACGCAGAAGCGCTCACCGGCCACGCCGTTGATGAACGCCGTGCCGCCCGTAGCACCGTACAGTGCCACGTTGCCGATGACGATGTTCTCGCTGCGGTCAAAGGCGGCGTCCTTCGGCGGGTAGACGACGAGCTTGCCGCCGGACAGACCCTTGCCGATGTAGTCATTCGCGTCGCCGACCAGCTCGAGCGTCAGGCCCTTGGGGATGAACGCGCCGAAGCTCTGGCCGCCGTAGCCGTGGCAGACGACATGGAACGTGTCGTCGGGCAGCGTGTTGCCGAACCTGGCGGTGATCTCGCTGCCAATGATCGTGCCGAACGCGCGGTCCGTGTTGCCGACGTCCAGCGTGACGGTGCTGGGCTTCGGCTCGGCGGAGTCGAAACTCTTTTTAAACTTCTTCATCAGGATGCGCATGTCTGGGGTCTTTTCCAGCTGGAAGTTGTAAACATCCTTCGCGTTGAAGTGTACGTTGGAGTTCTCGACCAGCGGGTTCTGCAAAAGCGCGGTCAGGTCCATCTCACCGGCGCGGGAGCCTGCGGGCGCGGCTTTGACCTTGAGCAGGTCGGTGCGGCCCACCAGCTCGTCGATGGTGCGCACGCCCAGCTTTGCCATGTACTCGCGCAGCTCCTCGGCCACAAAGGTGAGGTAGTTGATGATGTATTCCGGCTTGCCCTTGAAGTTCTTGCGCAGCTCCGGGTTCTGGGTGCAGATGCCCATGGGGCAGGTATCCAGGTTGCACACGCGCATCATCACGCAGCCCATGGCAACCAGCGGGCCGGTGCCAAAGCCGAACTCTTCAGCGCCCAGCATGGCGGCAATGGCCACATCGCGGCCGCTCATCAGCTTGCTGTCAGCTTCAATGCGCACGCGGGAACGCAGGCCGTTCATGATCAGGCTCTGGTGTGCTTCGGCAAGGCCCAGCTCCCACGGCAGGCCGGCATTGTGGATGGAGTTGCGCGGTGCAGCGCCGGTGCCGCCGTCAAAGCCGGAAATCAAAATCACTTCGGCACCGGCCTTGGCAACGCCGGCGGCAATGGTGCCAACACCGGCTTCACTGACCAGCTTGACGTTGATGGCAGCCTTGCGGTTGGAGCATTTCAGGTCATAGATCAGCTGGGCCAGGTCCTCAATGGAGTAGATATCATGGTGCGGCGGGGGAGAGATCAGGCCCACGCCGGTGGTGGAGTGGCGGGTCTTGGCAACCCAGGGGTAAACCTTGCCGCCGGGCAGCTGGCCGCCCTCGCCGGGCTTTGCGCCCTGTGCCATCTTGATCTGAATCTCACTGGCGGAAACCAGATACTTGCTGGTCACGCCAAAACGGGCGGATGCCACCTGCTTGATGGCGCTGTTGCGCTCGGTGCCAAAACGGTCTTCAGCTTCGCCGCCTTCGCCGGTGTTGCTCTTGCCGCCGATGCGGTTCATGGCAACGGCCATGCACTCGTGGGCTTCCTCAGAAAGGGCACCATAGCTCATGGCAGCGGTCTTGAAGCGGTGTACGATGGAATCCACGCTTTCCACTTCGTCCAGCGGGATACCGGCGTCAGGATAATTGAAGTCCAGCAGGCTGCGCAGGTGCATGGCATCGCCGCCCTCGGCGTTCACGGCATCGGTGTAAGCCTTGAACTTGTTGTAATCGCCGGTCCAGCAGGCCTGCTGCAGCAGGTGGATGGTCAGCGGGTTGTACAGATGATCTTCGGCCAGCTTGCCGCTGCGGAGCTTGTGCTCACCCAGGCTGGTCAGCTCCATGTTGATATCCAGGCCCAGAGGGTCGAATGCCTGTTTGTGGCGAGCTTCCAGGTCGTTCTGGATGTCGCGGATGGTAATGCCGCCCACACGGCTGACGGTGTTGGTAAAGTACTTATCCACTACCTCGTTGCTCAGACCCAGCGCTTCAAAAATCTGGCTGCCCTGGTAGGACTGGATGGTGGAAATACCCATCTTGGAGGCAATCTTGACGATGCCGGCCAGAACGGCTTTATTGTAGTCGTTCACGGCGGCATAGTAATCTTTGTCCAGCAGACCCTCATTGATCAGCTCGCCGATGGTCTCCTGTGCCAGATAGGGGTTGATGGCGCAGGCACCGTAGCCCAGCAGGGTGGCAAAATCATGAACCTTGCGGGGCTCACCGCTTTCCAGGATCAGGGCCATGGCGGTGCGCTTGCGGGTACGAACCAGGTACTTGGAAACTGCGCCCACAGCCAGAAGGCTGGGGATGGCGACATGGTACTCATCAATTTCGCGGTCAGACAAAATCAGGATGTTGGCACCATCGCGGTAGGCGCGGTCCACATCAACGAACAGGCGGTCAATGGCCTTTTCCAGGTCGGTGTTCTTATAGTAGCAGATGGAGATGGTTTCCACCTTAAAGCCGGGAACCTTCATGGCCTTGATCTTCATCAGGTCGGTTTCGGTCAAAATGGGGTTGGTGATTTTCAGAACCTTGCAGTTCTCGGCGTCTTCTTCCAACAGGTTGCCCTGTGCGCCAACGTATACGGTGGTGGAGGTCACGACCTTCTCGCGCAGGGCGTCGATGGGCGGGTTGGTGACCTGGGCAAACATCTGCTTAAAATACTCAAACAGCGGGGGATGGGTGTGGCTCAAAACGGCCAGCGGGGTATCGCTGCCCATGGCACCGGCGGGCTCTGCGCCGTTCTTTGCCATCGGCAGGATCATGGTGGAAACATCCTCGTACTGGTAGCCGAATGCTTTCTGCAGCCGCACCAGCTCGTCATGCTCGTGGCTGGGTACGCGCTCGTTGGGGATCTTCAGGTCGGCCAGGCTGACCAGGTTGCGGTCCAGCCATTCGCCGTAAGGCTCGCGGCTGGCGTAATCGGCTTTCAGGCTTTCGTCGTCCACCAGCTCACCCCTGGTGGTATCCACCAACAGCATTTTGCCGGGGCGCAGGCGGTCCTTGCGCACGATTTCTTCGGCGGGAATATCCAGCACGCCGACCTCACTGGAAAGG
>ERZ772861.2640-NODE-2640-length-11846-cov-4.527945_pt1 | contig 11846 bp, 8 predicted proteins | sample MGYA00512135_ERZ772861 | MGnify/ENA primary metagenome ERZ772861 (study PRJEB29015, sample SAMEA2737700) | human gut metagenome | biome: human gut; feature: human-associated habitat; material: faeces | place: China | collected 2012 ...
GATCAAGTTCCAGAAAGAAGATATCTACATGGGCAACCAGTCCAAGGCTACGATCGGCCTCATCGAGTCTGACGAGCTGCTGAACGCTGTGGAAGCAGCGGTCGGCGAGCTGTAAGCATCCCTCTTCTCCACACAACCCAAAGCGACCGGTGCGTTCCCGCGTACCGGTCGCTTTGGGGCATGATGCACAAAAGTTGAATGGATTCGACGCGAATTAAACGCTTGCTTCTGCCGAAAACGGCCATTATACTGTAATCAATACGTCGCTCTTTTTTGGAGAGGGCAGAGGCAAGCATCCAACTTTTGGAAAAGAAAGGAGAAAGTCTGATGCAAAAGATTACAGCCGAACTTCTTGGCTCAGGACGGATCCTGCTCAACGGGAAACAGGTCAACCTGCCGTTCAAGCAGGCCGAGGCACTGGTGTACTACCTTCTTGTCGAAAAGGAGACCTTTCGCCCCAAGCTCGCCGACATCATCTGGGGCGACAGTGCGGACGAGCACAAGGTGCAGTCCAACATGCGCAACGCCATCTATGTGATCCGGCGCGAGTTCGGTCGCGATTTTCTTGTCGGCGCGTCGAAAAATGTCATTCAGATCAACCCTGAGATCAGGATCGATCTGGACATCGACCGCTTTAACGACAAAAATCTGACGGATTTCAGCTTTTACGCGGGCGACTTTCTCGAAAACTTTTATCTCAAGGACAACGAATACTACAACGAATGGCTGCTCAACAACCGCCAGCACTATCGAGGGCTGCTGCAGGAGCGGCTCAAGGAGTCCATCGTCGCGGCGTTTCAGGACGAGCGCTACAAGGACTGCGAGCTGGAATGCCAGAAGCTCATGGCGCTCGACGAGTTTGATGAGTTCGGCTATGTCTATTTAATTGAAATTTACCGCGCACGGGGCGAGTATTCCTCGGCAGTGGCGCTGTACGACAGGCTCGAAAAGCTGCTTTCCGAAGAGCTGTTCCAGTCGCCGAGCGAAGAGATCACAGCTCTCGTGCAGAACATCCGGCAGGAGCGCAACAAGAGCGTGCTGCACGTGCTCTCGCAGAAGGAGAGCATCACCTCGCCGGAGAGCGAAAAGGACAGCGGCCCGTTCATGGGCCGCGAGGAGGAGCGCGGGAAGCTCGTAGACGACATCCTGCAATTTTCCGGGGGCCGCGGCGCGATCAGCCTTGCCGTGACCGGCGAGGCCGGCATCGGCAAGACGCAGCTCTTTCAAACGGTGCTCTCCTCACTGGGGAAAACGCAGGCGGCGATCTATCAGACCTGTTGCTACCGCGCCGAGGAGAACTACGTCTTAAAGCCCTGGCAGAATATCTTCGAGCAGCTGGGGCGCGACCTTAAAAATCGCGCGAGCGGCGCGGACGCGACGCTCTTTCGTGCGGCGGTGTCGCGCGCGTTCCCGTATCTCTGGCAGGTCGACCTGGAAAAAGCCATCGACCAGGACGACATCACGACCGAGAGCGGCAGCAGCAACCTGCGCGCGATCACCTACGCGCTGATGCGCCTGTCACACGCGCAGCGGATGATCTTCTACTTTGACGATCTCCAATGGGCAGACAGTGTGTCGATCTCGCTGATCCGCGATATCCTGACCTCGGACAAAAACCACCGCATCCTGTTCCTTTTCGGCGTCCGCGACGAGCGGCACCAGTATGTGGGCAGCTTTTTGGAGGAGATGAAGGCTGCGCGCTTTCTGTCGGAGCTCCAGCTGCCGCGCTTTTCTGTGGACGAGACGGGACAGCTTGCCGACCTCCTGCTGCCGGAGCGCTTTTCCACGCCCGCGCTGCGCCAGCAGCTCTTCCGCGAGACTGAGGGCAACCCCTTTTTCATCATCGAAACGGTCAACAACCTCAAGTTCAACGGCTCGGTGGCCGACATCACGCCGAACATGCGCGACACGATCCGCATCCGCATCATGTCGCTGCCGTCGGAAGAGCGCAGCATTCTTGATCTGCTCTCGTTCTTCTTCGACGGCGCATCGTTCGACATGATGCGATCGCTCTCGGGAAAAGAGGAGTACGAGCTCATCACGATTTTGGAAAAGCTCATCGACAAAAAGCTCATCCGCGAGGTCATCCGCGCCGAGAGCGTCGCCTTCCAGTTCAGCCACCAGAAAATTCTCGAGTATGTTTACGGCGAGCTTTCGCTCACCAAGCGGCGCATCCTGCACGAAAAGATCTCCTGCTGCCTCGAGCGCAGGCTCAGCGGCACGAGCGCGGACAACGCGCTTTATACCAAGCTCATGTACCACAGCAGGCGCGCGGGCAATGAGCGCAAATACCTCAAGTATTACGTCGAGTACGTTTACAACTATTTAAACCTGTCCCACGAATATTATCCGGTGCTCGGCGGGGAGACGCTGCCGACGGACGCAGAAAACGACCTTCGGCTTGATTCGTCGGACAGAGCCGGCATCCTTCGCATCCTCAAGGACATCCAAACGAAGGTGCAGGCCAATCAGGGCAAATTCGACGAGAGCGACAAGCACGGTTTCCTGTCGGATTACTACCACATGATGGGCCGCTTCCACATCCGCAAGGTGGAGTATTCGCAGGGCGAGCCATACATCCGCACGCTCATCGAGCTCAACCGCGACTCGGACAGCGAGCAGTGCCGCAACAACATGATCAAGGCCTACCGCCAGCTCATCTGCATCTACATCGACCGCTACGAGACCAAACAGATGCACGAGGTCGTCGAAAAGGCGTTCGCCGTGCTTGGCGAGGACGGCAAAGCCGAAGAGCGCGCCATCTGGATGCGCCTGTCGGGTCTGTGCTCCATCATGTCGGGCCGCATCGAGGAGGGCTACGCCTCGCTCACGCAGGCGATCGAGATTTTCGAGCGCTCGGGCGAAAAGGACAAGTACCTCTTCAACCTCGCGGCGTCGTACGCGTGGCTCGGCGAGGTGGAACGCAACCGTATGCACTATGGCGAGGCGATGCAGTACTACACGCGCGCCATCTCCATCTGCACGGAAAACTTTCTCACCGGCGGCATCGCGACGTTTTACACCTACGCCGGTCAGGCCGCGCTGGATGCGGGCGACCTTGAAAGCGCGGACGAATACCTCTCGCAGGCAGTCGACCAGTTCAACAAGGTGGAGCTGATGTGGGGGCGCGGTATCGCGTTCGCCTACTACGGCTACCTCTGCTTTGAGCAGGGCGAGTACCGCAAGGCGCTGAGCCTTTTCATCAAGGCGGACGATTATGCCCAGCGGCTCGGTAGCTGCTACGAAGTGGGCTTGCTGAACCGCATGTTTGCACAAATCAGCCTGCAAATGCAGGATTCACCGGACATTCAGGCTGTTTTTGGACGATATTTGAATAAAGACGTGTCTGTTTACTTACAGCAGTCGAAAATGCTGCTGCGCGACGCCTATTCTCCGGTCGACGAGCAGTATCTGTCGCAGCTCACGGAGCGTCTGAAACGGGAGAATAAGGCCAATACGGAACAAACAGCAAATTCTGCACAGGAGATAGAACATCATGCTTGAAAACAACCACACGATTCACCTGACGCTCAACGGCGAGAGCCGTGCGTTCACGGTGGAGCCGCAGGAGACGCTTCTGCACGTGCTGCGCGAGCGCGCGCACCTGACGGGCGCGAAGAAGGGCTGTGACCTTGGCGAATGCGGCGCCTGTACGGTCATCATGGATGGCCGCGCGGTCAACTCGTGCTGTGTGTTCGCCATCGAGGCGGACGGCAGCACGGTCGAGACCATCGAGGGCATCGGCACCGCCGACGAGCCGCACCCACTGCAGCAGGCGTTTATCGACGCCGGCGCCATCCAGTGCGGCTACTGCACGCCCGGAATGATCATGGCGGCCAAGGCGCTGCTCGACCGCAACTCCCATCCCACGCGCGAGGAGATCCACGCCGCCATGTCCGGCAACCTCTGCCGCTGCACGGGCTACACGAAGATCGAGGAGGCCATCGTCGCGGCTTCCAAGGTCATTGAACAGTACGCGAACGGAAAGGGGGCACAGCAGTGATGGAGCAGCATCATTTCGACATTATCAACCACGCCACGCCGCGCCTTGAGTCCATGGATAAGGCGCTGGGTCGTGGCAAGTATACCGACGATTTAGAGCTCCCCAACATGGCCTACGCCGCGCTCGTGCGCTGCCCGTATTCCCATGCCAAGGTTTTGAGCATCGATGTGAGCGAGGCGGAAAAGGTACCCGGTTTTCTCGGCTGCGCCCTGCCGGAGGAGGCCCCGCAGGCCTACTTCAACTGCTCGGGCAACCCGCCCTCTCCGCTTCTGATGGCGGATGAAAAGGTGCTGACGACCGAGCCGCTGACCATCGGCGACCGCGTGGCCGTCGTCGCCGCGGAGACGGAGGAGGCCACCCGCGCCGCTGCCGAGGCAGTGAAGGTCGAATACGAGAACCTTACGCCGATCCTCGACGTCAAGGCCGCGCTCGCAGAGAATGCGCCCGCGATGCAGCCGCATCTTTCCGACACGAACGTCGTCCAGCGGCGCGAGGTGTCGCAGGGCGACATCGCTGTGGGCGAGGAAAAGTCCGACATCATTCTCGAAGACCATTTTGTCACGCCGCCGATGCAGCACACGATGATCGAGCTGACCTGCTGCATCTGCGACTTCAGCGACGGCGAGCACATGACGATCTACAGCTGCTCGCAGACGGTGTTCCAGGAGCGCCGCATTCTGGCCGAGCTTTTCGGCCTCAAGGAAGTGGACGTGCACATCATCAAGCCGCTTGTCGGCGCAGGCTTCGGCGCGCGCCAGCAGCTGCACGCCCAGCACGCCGCGGCGCTCATCTCGCGCAAGATCAAGCGCCCCGTGAAGCTGCTCTATTCGCGCGAGGAGGACTTCTACTCCGTCGTGCGCCACGCCTCTGATGTCGATCTGCGCATCGGCGCGGACAAAAACGGCAAGCTGCAGCTCTTTGATACGACGTTCCGCCTGAACGCCGGCCCCTACACCACGCACACGCCGACGGTCGTGGCCGCCGCCGCGCGTAAATTGCAGTACAACGTGCCGAACTACTCGTTTACCGGCCTGAGCGTCTTCACGAACCACGTGACGGGCGGCGCGTTCCGTGGCTACGGCAACACGCAGCTCACGTTCGGCCGCGAAATTCTGATGGACCGCCTCGCGCAGAAGCTCGATATGGACCCTGTCGAATTCCGCCTGATGAACCACGTGCAGGTGGGCGAGTGCTTCCCCTGCGCGAGTATCCCCGTCAGCAGCAACGGCATTGAGGACTGCGCGCGCCGCTGCCAGCAGATCCAGAAGGAGATCGACGAGAAAGAGCCCCTGATCGACGACGAAAATATCCGTCAGGCCTGGGGCATCTCGTTCAGCTGCCACGGCTCCGGTCCGTCCTCGAAGGAGGGCCTGAGCGGCGCGGTCGTCATGCTCAACGCCGACGCGTCCGTGCATCTTCTCGTCGGCTCTGCCGATATCGGTCAGGGCAGCGAGACGATGGAGAGCCAGATCGCGGCGGAATGCCTCGGTATCCCCCTCTCCAGCGTGCAGATCACCGCGGCGGACACGGGTCTAACGCCGTATAACACCGGCACGTTCGGCTCGAGCCAGACGTTTATCTGCGGCAACGCCGTCAAGCTCGCCTGCGACGATCTGAAAAAGAAGATGGTCGAGCAGCTCAAGGTCATTTACGACGGCTGCACGGTCAAGGAAAAGGACCACCGCTACTATATCAGCGGCGGCGAGGAGCTCGAGCTGAGCTTTAAAGACGCCGCGCGCAAGATCCTGTTCGACCCCAAGGGCAGCGTGCCCATCGGCGCGGGTACCTACAAGGCTTTGGCCTGCCCGAATCCGTTCTCCGTCTGTTTTGTCAAGGCGGAATACCACAAGAAGCTCAACGCCATCCGCCTCATGGACATCATCGAGGTCGTGGATGTCGGCACGCCCATCAACCGCCTGACCGTCGCCGGTCAGCTTGAAGGCGGCATCGCGCAGGGCGTGGGCTACGCGCTCTATGAGCGCATGGAGATCAACCCGCGCTCGCGCCGCACGCTGTCGACCGATTTTCTGCACTACCGCATCCCGCAGATGGGCGACATGCCGCGCACGTATGTCGACATGGTCTCGAGCCACGACCCCTACGGCCCGCACGGTGCGAAGAGCGTCGGCGAGCTTGCCACGGTGCCCGTGGCGCCGGCCATCGTGAACGCGGTGCGCCGGGCAAGCGGCATTGAGATCAACAGCCTGCCGCTGTGCGACAAATTTGCCATCCTGCCGACCGAGAGGGGGAATGTGAAATGAGCGAACAAGTTTTATCGAGCTTACACGACGTCGTCTCCGCCGAGCACCCGACCTACATCGGCGGCGGCACAGACATCATGCCGCTGCTGAAAAACGAGGTGCGCGATGACAAGGATTTCGTCTTCCTGAAGAAAATTCCGGAGCTGCACGTTTTGGAGGAAAAGGACGGCGAGCTCATCATCGGCGCGACGATGACGCTCACCGAGCTTGCCGAGAGCGAGCTTCTGAACAGCCGCTATGCGGCCATCGCGCAGGCGGCGTCGCTGACGGCATCCCCGCAGATCCGCAACATCGCCACCGTCGGCGGCAACATCATGCAGGACCGCCGCTGCATCTACTTCAACCAGCCGCACCTGTGGCGCAGCGGTCTTGCCTACTGCTTCAAGACCGGCGGCAGCCTTTGCCACCAGATCCCGAACTCGCCGGTCTGCCGCGCGATCTATTATTCCGACGTCGCCACCGCGCTCATCGCCTACGAGGCGGAGGTCGAGTACATCGAAGACGGCGAGACGCACCGCACCGACCTAAAGTCCCTCATCGAGCGCCACAGCGTGGCCAACGGCCTTGCCTGCCACGAGCACCTGCCCATCCTCGTCACGCGCTTTTTCGTCCCCGCGGCGGAAGAGGGCGAGCGCAGCGGCTTTTATAAGTACGCCATGCGCACGACGATCGACTTCCCGATCATCAACTTCGCGCTCCGCTGCGGCGGCAATCGCCCCGCGCGTCTGGCCGCGGGCGCGGTCGCGCCCCATCCGGTGATGCTGGAGGAGACGGCGAAGCTGATCGACAGCGGCGCTTCTGACGAAGAGGTGGTCGCAAGCGCCGAGCAGGAGCTCAAGAAGCTCGCCATGCCGATCAAGGAGGCGTGCATCACACCCGCCCTCAAGCGTGACCTCTACCGCCACATCGCTATGCTGCTGAAGCTGAGGAAGTAAGCAGATGGAGAAGAGAGTGACGCTTCGTTCGTTGACAAAACGGGGGAGATCGTGCGCTTATAGTGAGTTCTTTTTTGGGGCGTGCGTGGGGGCGTGGTCAATTTCGCTGAACTTTCACTTGACAGCATGCGGCGTGAGTAGCGCGCAGATTGGCGTGTTGCTGTGTGCAGGCTATCTTGCTACGGCGGCGACTTCGTTTTTCGTCGGGAGTGTTGGGGATCGAAGGGGATACCCGTTTGTGATGGCGATTGGCTGCGCGCTGATGTGCGTCTCGTTGATAATGACAGCGATTTTTGACCGCCTGCCATTGTTCTATATAAGTCATCTGGCTTATTGTATAGGCCTTGCTTGTGTGATGTCGATGGAATTTAACCTTCCGCTAAGCCTTGTTGAGGAAGATACGCGGCAGTATACCTATAATTTGGTTCTGATTATGTATTTTCTTGGTGGTATCGCGGGAAACACACTATGTAGTGCGATGTACCGTATTGTAAAAAATGAACCGTACCGCGTGGTGTTGGGCCTTTGCGCGATAACATACGCGGCGCTGACGGTATTCCGAGGAACGATGCCGCGTCGGCGGCAGGGGACTGAAGATGTAAAGCGTGCATGGGGTATCCGCGCTGAACTACGGGATAAGCGTGTGCTGGGATACTTGATCTACGGTGTTCTGGCATTCGGCGTTTTCACGCTGTCGACAGGGATGCTTAACCTTGTGCTGCGTGAATGGCGAGGCATGACAGACAGTGCTGTGAGCACAGTTTTTGCGGGAAATTCGTTTATAGGCTGCTTGGCGCTACTGGCACTGCCGAAAATAACACAGCGGAAAAAGCTTTCGACCATTGCGCGTCTAGCGCTGACTGTACAGTGCATAGCACTACTACTCATTACAATAGCGCCTACGCCGTTGATTGTATTTCTACTCTTTTGTCGCACGGTGTCGTGCAATATGCTTTATACGGCTGCAGACGCTCCCATGCTGCGGTCCATTCCACAGGACAAGCGCGGTTCCTATGCGGGATTGCGTGTATTTGCCAACCATATCGGTATGAGCGCAGCGTCCATGCTCTCGGGGCTCTTTGTGGATCGAGGACAGTTTGTACTATTGTATCTGACCTGTGGGTTTCTTGCGCTGGCGCAAGGCATCGTCTATTGCGTATTTTGCCGCGGGAATTTGAAAGCACTTGATGAGTGAATGGGAAAGTCCCTGCGTATATAGTACTGAAACAAGAGACGACGAGAGGCAGAAGAGGCTGTGCTCGACAGATTAAAAAGCGACGAAAGGTTTTGATTCCCCTAACAAGGATAACGATTATTTCCGAGAAAACCCCGGCAGGTCATCGTATTTACGATGCCTGTTTGGGTTTTCTGTGTCTTTCGCCGCACGGCTCAAATTGCCTTTGATAAGTCGCAAGCGTCAAACCTAACCGCGTATAAAAGCAAGCGTCAAACCTAACCGGGGTGGTTTGACGCTTACACTTTTCAGAAAATGCGTAGAGGGAAAGACTTTCATCAACCAAAAAAGTACGTCGGGGGATTTCCCTCGGCGTACTTTTTTGTTCTGCTGCTGACCAAATGTCAGTCATATCTTATGGTAAGCAGTAACCCTTTTCCAGTTTGTGGGCATACCCATCATGTGAAAAAGATCGGTCATTGGGATTTTGCTGTTCTGGTCGGCGGCATGATCAAGCAGCCTGGAAAGCTGCCGCTTAAATGCCAAAAAATTCTCATGGGGAGCAGATATCGAAAAGCGAGAACCACAGAAAAGTAGTCACGCTTTCCGTAAATGTACTCCTGCCCGTTTTTAGGAATAGAGAGCTTTTGATGAAGCGGCAGGTCTGGAATGTCATGCTTGGCGCAGCGATGGGTGAAAAGCCTTTCGTTGTGGGCGCATACGTTTCTAAAATCTGTTAGAACCTCTAATAATTGTTTTAGCTGCTGCTCGTTTATTCCCTCAAATTCGATGCTGACGGCGGACTTCACCTGTGGCTGGGAACATTCGTACATCTTTGACAACGTGCCAAATGTCAATGCGCCCACCAGCACCCAAAGAGGAACATTGTGGTGGCTGGTTTTGTGATGCTCTATGTAAGGATATTTTGTGGGTCGGGTGATCAGGGGAGAGAGATATTTGCCAATCAGCTTGTCCACTTCGCGTTCTTTGGAGGCGGACGAAATATCATACTGGTGCTTGTCCAGATATGCGCTTTGATTTTCGTCATATAGATCACAAAAGCTATAAGAAAGAGAAGAACGGATATGACGCTCGATATGAAGAAGATAACGAAACGTAAGTTCTCGGAGCTGCTCGTCGAAACGATATATGGCGACAATATCATCAAATGTCGTTCCGTCCAGATAGCGCTTTGTCGTTCGATTTTTCAGCAGATCCTTATAGCCTGTAATGAGCGCAAAATAACCATAGCGGTGCAAAATTGCCGCGGCACTCGGTTTATCGGGGATAACGAGGTTTTTATCTTTGAGCTTTTGGATCTGCTGAGCATACGTCAAGAATGGCTTTGGCATACGATCACCTCGAAAATAAAAAGGGAGTCCCCGCAGGAACTCCCCCGATCACAGGCCCCACAAGCTTCTGCGACCTAATCACTAAAATGAGTATAGCTGAAAATTTGTGATTTGTCAACAACAATCGCAAATAGAACAAGCAATACCATCTCAGCAATAATAGTATATGCCGCAAAATTGCACATATAAGTGCAGCGCAGCAGAAAACTTGAGCTATGCTACGATGTTCTTGCTGAAATCGCTGGTAGAAAGCGGAATATTGCAGCCGGTGAATAAGGGACGTTATGCCAAGTATAAGAAAAAGCCTAATGCAATTCTAACACATTAGAATGCGATAAAATGTGTTAAAACAAATAGAATATGAGGGCCTTATTTCTTTTATGACTATATAGAATGCTCTTACTCTTTTATTACAGCGGTGCGTTTTTAGAACAAAAAACGTGACTGCGATAGCTTTAATTTCCCACTTCATTTTTCACAAAAACCGTGGTATACTGTTTATGAGGTGAGAGCTGTGCAGTTTCGACCGTTTGTTTACGATGCAATGAATCGACAAGTGCCGGTGGCTATTGAGCCGATGACGCCGCAGGATGCCGCATTGACAGACCGAGAACCGTTGTGGCAGACCTCCTGGGCCAGCGAATACTTAGCTAATGAAGGCTATGAAAAATACGCGGCCAGAGTTGGAGATGAGCTGATTGCTCTGGCAGCATATGAGGTCCTTCCGACTGCGCTGGTCGTACACATTGTGTATATGGAGGCACAGCCCGAGTCAAATCCAACGCTCGACGGAGGAATCCCGAAGTACAGAGGGATAGGGAGGCTGCTGATCGCCTATGGCATCAAGCTGTCCATTGACAGCGGTTTGACCGGCGATGTGGTGCTTGAAGCGAAGACGACGAGCTTGGCGAAGCATTATGAGGAAGACTTTGGGGCCGTTTTACTTCCAACCTTTCAATCTTCCGCGCCAAGGTATTTGATCGCGGACGAAGCTGCCAAACGAATTTTCTTCACCTATCTGGATTGATTTTCTGTGAGGAGGTGCTTTGCATGGATATGAATAAAATCAGACCGGCGTCTGATGCGGCGTGGTATTGCCGCAAAGATGCAGAGGAAGAACGTTTTTATGAGATATTCTTTCAACTGTGTCGCAAATACAGCGTGCGTTGGGCAAGCGCCACACCGAAGGAGAAAAGCTTTATTGAAGAGGTGACTCGCGTCACCTATGAGCGGGACAGGGCACAGCGGCTCGGCTTACCGCTGTCGGAGGTGCGCCCCTCGTTCGCGTCTTGAAAGCGCTTTGACCCACACCGTGACCCACACGGGGAAATGAGCGGACGGAAACAATGGAACAAACAGGCTGCGACCTCATCCTTTTTGGACAAAAAAACGCCGCAAAGCCTTATACAGCAAGGGCTGGAAGGCTCTACGGTGGTTGGTAAGGATGAGGTCGGCAGTTCGAATCTGCCCAGCAGCTCCAATATTTTCCGCCTAAATCGTAAGGTTTGGGCGGATTTTGTTATGTTTTTGCAACTTTTCGCGTGTTTTTGCAACCTCGAAAAACGGCCTCGTTACCAAAAAACGGCGTTTTACCAACTAACCGACCAACTTTTTGGCAAATGGAAAGCCCGCTATCCCTTGCGGCACAAGGGGTTGCGGGTTTTTGCCTTTCCAACTTTCTATCAACTGGCGGTATATATCCGCTGGATTGCTGCGGCTGCTTGTTCTGAGGTTTTGCGTCCCTTGACGTAATATTTCAGCGTCATGGCAGGAGTCGTATGTCCGGCTTCCGCTTGCGCTAATTTTATGTCTCCCGTTTCATACAAATCGGTGAGGACAGTTGTACGGAAGCGAATAGGGTTTATTTTTTCTTCAAATTTCAAGTCCTTTTTTATGCGGTTACACATCCGCCGTACCTGCGTGTAGGAAAGCGGCTTATCACCGCCGAATAAAAAGCGTCCTCCATCCATGCAGAGATACGGCAGTGCAGCGGCGGACAGGGCAATGGTGCGTTTGCTGCCGCCCGTTTTCGTGTCCTTGATTTCCGGCTGGTTGCGGTTGGGGTGTGTAACGGCTCGTCGGACGTGGATTTCCATGCGGTCAATATCAATATCCTCTGGT
>ERZ772861.2650-NODE-2650-length-11821-cov-2.489546_pt1 | contig 11821 bp, 9 predicted proteins | sample MGYA00512135_ERZ772861 | MGnify/ENA primary metagenome ERZ772861 (study PRJEB29015, sample SAMEA2737700) | human gut metagenome | biome: human gut; feature: human-associated habitat; material: faeces | place: China | collected 2012 ...
ATTTGTAGGTATTGCGAGTGATGATTAAAACCGTTAATTTTGCAAACTAATGGATCGTACGAAAAAAAGACAGAGACAGCGGGCTGTCATAGCATGCATGTTGTTGCTGACATTGATGCCCTTTTTCCTCGTGAAAGCTTTTCATGTTCACGGGGAACATTCGTGCGTATCCCATAACGAACAGGGACACTCCCGTCACGATTCTCCTGAAAATTGTACCATCTGTCTCTTTACGCTCTCTCCGTTTATCGAGGCAGGGATTTTTATATACGATTATATTCCGACTGGCAGACCTGTCAGGTATCTTATCTCCGGGGAAACAGATGTCATCGTCACTCTTTTCCCGCATTTCCTCCGTGCACCCCCTGTGTGTTTGTCATAACTCCCTTGAGGGATTCGCATGCCATCACTGTGATTGCGTGCAGGGGCTTTTCATGTCCCGTCTTAACAGATTATAACCCGTTTATATTTTTTCAAGTATGACATTTCATGCATATCTCCAGTATGTGTGCCTGCTTGTTGTCTGCCTATGTACCCTCCCTTCTCCCATGGAAGCACGGGTACAGGCTGACCGGCAATCGACGGGCACACGCGATACTCTGCTGGTCATTGACCAGGAAAGCGGGCTTCCCATTGAAGGGGCCTATATCCTGACCGGGGAACGGTTACTTGTCAGCTCCCCCCGTGGAATGATTGTTTTCGGCCATGGAACGTGTTTCATGGATACGGTCCTCGTGCAGTGCCTGGGTTACGGTTCCCGGCGTGTGCCTTTGAACGAGGTATTCAAAGAAAGCAGCATACATACCGTATGTCTCTCCCTGGACATACAAAAACTCGGGGAAGTGGTCGTGACCGGTGAACATGCCGGGGTGTCACCCAACGTGGTGAGCCGGCGCCTTTCATCTCCCGAAATCAGGAACGCACTGGGAACCTCGCTTGCCACCCTGCTCGAACGTGTCAGCGGGGTAAGTTCCATCAGCACGGGAACCACTGTATCCAAACCCGTTATCCAAGGAATGTACGGGAACCGGATACTAATCATCCATAACGGTGCCCGCCAGACCGGGCAGCAATGGGGGGCCGACCACGCTCCCGAAGTGGACATGAACGGCAGCTCCTCTGTTTCGGTAATTAAGGGCTCCGATGCGGTAAGATACGGTTCGGATGCCCTTGGAGGGATTATCGTCATGGAGCAGTCTCCGCTTCCTTTCAGAAAACGCTCCCTTCGAGGGGGAATCTCCGCACTTTACGGAAGTAACGGGCGTCGCTACGTGGCTACCGGACAGCTCGAAGGTGCTTTTCCCGGTGATTTCGCCTGGCGTCTGCAGGGAACCTGGTCAAATTCCGGGGACCGTTCCACTGCGCACTATCTTCTGAACAACACGGGAACCAGAGAGTATCACGCTTCCGCATCTCTGGGCTATGACCGCGGACGTCTGAGAGTGGAAGGTTTCTACAGCCGCTTCTACAGCCGGACAGGGGTGATGCTCAGCGCTCAGATGGGTAGCGAGGACCTGCTGGCGGAACGTATCCGGCTTGGTCGCCCCCTGCACACGGATCCCTTCTCCCGTGGTATCAGGCCTCCCTGCCAAGAGGTCACCCATCAGATCGCATTCGGCAGGATGCGGCTCGGCATGAAGAAGGGGGGAAGTATTCACTGGCAGAGTACCTGGCAGAAGGACGATAGGCAGGAAAACCGTGTCCGGCGGCTGGATTCTAACATTCCGGCGGTTTCCCTGTACCTGAATTCATTCCAGCATCTTCTGCGCTGGAAGCGGGATTACCGCTCCTGGCAGGTCGAGGCGGGAGGTCAGGTCATATTCATCGAGAACCACAGCCGCGCGGGTACCGGATTCGTGCCCGTTATCCCGAACTACACGGAGACACAGGCAGGGATATACGGAATCGGGAAATATCACCTGGCCAGGGGAGGCGTTGAAGCAGGCCTCCGCCTGGATATGCAGGAAACCCGTGCCAGTGGTTATGACTGGACGGGAAGCCCCTATGGCGGGACAAGAAAGTTTAACAACGTGTCCTACAGCCTGGGAGGACACTATCAACTTTCCAGACGCTGGAGGCTCACCTCCAACTTCGGTCTGGCTTGGCGTGCCCCTCACGTGTATGAACTGTACAGCAACGGGAACGAGCTCGGGTCTGGGATGTTTGTCAGGGGAGACTCTGCGATGCACTCGGAAAGAAGCTACAAATGGATATCTTCCCTCCGTTACGGCGACGGGATGTTCAGCGTCTGTCTGGACGGTTACCTGCAATGGGTGGACGGCTATATCTATGACGGGCCGGAGAAAGAGACAGTCACCGTGATTTCGGGGACATACCCGGTCTTCCAGTACAGGCAGACCCCGGCTTTCTTCCGCGGTATGGACTTTGACCTGCGTTTCACTCCGGGCGGTTCATGGGACTACCATGCCGTCGTCTCCTTTATACGGGCAAACGAACGGACAAAGGGTAATTATCTTCCTTATATTCCCTCCTTCCGTTTCAGCCATGAACTTGCGTGGATCCACGAGACGAAATCGCATCTCAGGCTGCGCCTGAACATCAGGCACCGTTTCACCGCAAAACAGAGGCAGTTTGATCCGGACACGGATCTTATCCCGTATACTCCCCCGGCGTACCATCTCCTCGGGTTCGACGCTGGTCTTGAACTTCCCGTGAAACGGGGACGCCAGGTCCGGTTCATGCTGTCGGCAGACAACCTCCTGAACCGTGAGTACAAGGAATACACCAACCGCTCGCGTTATTATGCGCATGATATGGGACGTGATGTGCGTTGCGGTGTAAACTGGATTTTTTAATTTATAACAATTATAATCAACACTAATAAATAAAAAGAAAAATGAGAACAATTGCATGTAAAACCGTGTGGGCACTTCTGGTAGGAGTGTCCCTTGTCCTGTCACTGAACTCTTGCAGCAAGGATCCTGTAATACCAGAAGACGAGACGAAGAACAAACTGCATGAGGACCCGGCAAAAATGACCGTCCGCCTCGTTGAATGCCACCTGCACGCAGAAGGCCGGAGGTCCCCACCAAAATCCGGAATCCCCGGCCAGATATATGAAACGTGTCCAGGAGATCACTTATGAACTGAAGGCCGGCAGTGGATGGACCCTTGCTGAAGGAAGCCAGGGCAAGTTTTACGTTCAGAAAAACGGCGAATATAAAAATGGAAACAACTTTACCCCGGCCCCGGTTTACCTGATGTTTATCTATTACTACAATTCCAAAGGAGAGTTGATGAACGGCCAGTTCGTGGAGAACGGGCAGGAGAATATCCACCAGCATTTCTTCACCCCGGAGAACGTGAGACCTACCTTTGACGGGAAACCGGAAGCTGACGACAATGATCCGGAGGCACTGGTGGATTATCTCTACGTGGATACCACGCCCTGGGACAAGACCAAACATGACAACGAGGCGGAAATTACGGGAGGCACTAACCCGGTAGGATTAAAAGGAGTTATCCGGTTCCTGAAGGACCGCAAGGAGTTTGACCTAAAACTCCGCCTGTATCACGGCTACAATTCTAAAAAGAACCCGCAGACAAACGGCTTTGACCCGTTCTACAAGCCCTCCGGGGTATTGATCCAGCGTGGAACATGGGATATTAACCTGAGCATCCCGGTAGTGGTATTTTGGAGCCGCGAGGAGTTTGTTGATGTGGACCCGGAGGCAGATGTGAACCTAATCGGGGAGGATAGCTTGGATGAAGACAGCAACCGCACGCTACACTCCATCATGAAAACCTTCAATCTTACATGGAAGGAGGCGCTTGAGGAGTTCATCTCCTATACCTACCAGGCGGGGGATGTGGAAGCTGGATCCATATGGCTTTGATCATCTCGCGTAGGATGGAATTCTCTCTTTATCAATCTACAGGCGGCAGGTGGGGCCGCCTTTTTTGTCTTGTGCAGCGAAAAAATCCCATCTGCCATGCTTAATCCCCGTGGTTTACTTGGGGATGTATTGGGACATGCTTTACCATCTCACCCTGTTCCATTTTTCATGTTTGGCAAGTTGAAAAAAAATCCTATACATACAAGACGTACCGTTTCCTTACCGACGGGTTTGGAACCGACTTCCCGTCTTTCGTGCAATTTTCCCGCTTGGTTACTGAACTTTTTTGGTCTTTTTCCGATTTGATGCATATAAGTTTATGCTTCCTTTCCAGGAAACAAGGAAGTGTCAAATGTCTAACTAATAAAAAACTTATGGCAACAGTTAAAACAGTATTGGTAAAAGGAAGGAGCAACCGGTCCGGCAAATTCCCGTTAGTCGTGCAGGTTCTTCACAAGCGAAGGAAAAAGGTTGTTTATACAGGATTCAGTATCCCGGATACCCTGTTTGATCCCGTAAAAGGAAGGGTTATCGACGGCGGGGAAAACACCCCGGAGTCGATTCGGAGGATCAACCACAGGTGCGAAAGTATCTCAAGAGTACTGTTAAAGTGTATTTCAATGATAGAAAAGAAATCCCGGGAATACGAAATAGAGGACGTGTTCAGGACTTACGGCGTGTTAACCCACGAAGCCGGTTTTTATTTCTATTTTTCACGGAAAATCCGAGAGCTTCGTGAAAGCGGTCATTAGGAAACAGCCCGGGTATACGCCTCCAGCCTGCGTTCCATGCAGAGGTACCTGGGAAAAAAGAATTTTCCTTTCATAAAACTCTCTTCCCGGATCATTTCCGACTACCAGGGGAAACTGCTCGCTTCTATCGAAGCCTACGAAGAAATAGTTGCCTATGCCCGCAAGAAACAGGCTGAAACAGGGAGCAAACTATTGTGGGGAACAGCGAATGTCTTCGGACATGCCCGTTATATGAACGGAGCAGCTACCAATCCCGATTTCGATGTCGTGGCACGGGCTGCTGTCCAAATAAAAAACGCATTGGATGCCACTATCGCCCTCGGAGGTGAAAACTATGTTTTCTGGGGAGGCCGTGAAGGTTATATGTCCCTACTGAATACCGATCAGAAGCGTGAAAAGAACCACCTCGCCCTCCTATTGGCCAAAGCGCGGGATTATGCCCGTAGCCAAGGTTTTAAGGGAACATTCCTGATCGAACCCAAACCGATGGAACCGATGAAACACCAATACGACGCAGATACAGAAACGGTAATCGGTTTTCTTAAAGCACACGGCCTCGATAAAGATTTTAAAGTAAATATCGAAGTCAACCATGCCACTCTCGCCGGCCATTCGAAGAAGGTAAACTTTCGCTGGAAGATCTGCGGGAATATGCGATCGCTCACGGAGAACCCAAACAAACCAGCGGTAAACAAGAACTATACGAAGCAATGATCAATATGTATATTTAACCATTGTCAAGTCGCCAAACTTTTGTAATTTTACATCATTCTGTACAACAGGATAGCTAGTCTATTACCATTGAATGATCTGTTTATGTCAATCGAACTACACAAAATCTACAAACGTAAAAAGAGCGACCGGGACATTTTCCAGGAATTAATGCCCTTCAAAATCAAAGAAATTCTTTTGATCGCCAATTATTATGATGCTTATACCATCGAACGGGAAGGGCAATTCACCGATAAAATCGTGGGGGAATATTTACAGGTCAACCTGTATACCGCCCCCCGTTTTACTTCTGTCGCCAGCGAAGCAGAAGCCCTGAAGATTTTGTCCGAAAGGCATATCGACCTGATCATCCTGATGGCCGGTCTGGACAAACAAACTCCTTTGGTCATCAGCCGTCATCTGAAAGATTTGTATCCGAATATCTGTCAGCTGATGCTGGTAAACAACAATTCGGACCTGGCCTATTTTCATACTATAGAAGATCGGTTGTACGAATCTATCGAAAGGTTGTTCGTCTGGAACGGTTCCACCAAGATATTCCTGGTCATGGCCAAATACATCGAGGATAAAATGAACCTCGACCGGGACACCCATTTGGGAGATATCCGGGTAATCCTATTGGTCGAAAACTCGATCCGGTATTATTCCCGTTATTTGCCTTTACTTTATACTGAGGTCATGACACAAACTCAGGAACTCATTTTCTCAGAACCTCAGGACAACGATATGAGTATTGTGATGAAAATAAGGGTAAGACCGAAAGTAATATTAGCAACCAACTATGAAGAGGCAGTATACGTTATCGATCATTACCGGGAAAATCTGATCGGAGTCATATCGGATGTGCGCTATAAACGGAATGGAGAGGAAGATGAAGAAGCCGGAATCGAATTGATCCGCTATGTCAAGCGAACCGGAGCGTATATTCCCTGTATGCTTCAAAGCCAGGAGATAGAAAATACAGTAAAAGCAGAAGAGTTGCATGCTGCTTTTATTAATAAAAATTCCCCGACTCTGGCTCATGATATCCAGGATTTTATCAAAGGATATCTGGGATTCGGAGATTTTATTTTCCGGAACAAAAACGGAGAACCGATCGACAGAGCCACTTCGATAGAAGAATTTAAACAAAAACTGCTGAGCATCCCGGATGAATCTTTGATATACCACTCCATTCGCAACGGTATTTCCACCTGGTTAATGGCCCACCGGGAAATTACTTTAGCGAAACATCTGAAAAGATACCGGTTTGAAGATTTCCCTACTCCGGCCGAAATGCGGCAATTCATCCTACGGGTATTCGAAGCGGCAGAACTGAAAAAAATCAAAGGGCGGATCATCAATTACAACCCCAAATTAGTCGATTCGAACCGTTACATCACCCGTTTAGGTAAAGGTTCCTTCGGAGGTAAAGGCCGGGGAATGGCTTTCCTGTCCAATTTTATCGAAAACGTCGATTTTAAGAAGCTGATCCCGAAACTAAAGATAGAAATTCCGAAAACGGCGATCATCGGTGTGGATGAATTTGATAACTTCATAGATAACAATGGGTTGAGTCGGATTATTTATAGTGATGAAAGTTACGAAGAAGTGAAAGCGGCCTTCATAGCGGCTCCCTTATCTCAAAAACTCAGGGACAAGCTCCGCTCCTACCTGGAAGTGATGCGTAAACCCTTGGCCGTACGCTCGTCCGGTTTGTTCGAAGATTCGCTCAGTCAGCCTTTTGCAGGTGTTTATTCTACGTATTTGATTCCCAATAACCACCCCGATATCGAACGCCGGATCGACGATCTCGAAACTGCCGTAAAACTGGTGTATTCATCGATATTCACCGATAGTTCGAGAGCTTACTTTCACGCGATCGACTGTATGATCGAAGAAGAAAAAATGGCGGTAATCCTCCAGGAGGTAGTAGGAAACGAATACAACGGAAAATATTATCCCAACATCAGTGGAGTCGCCCAATCCTATAACTTCTATCCTTTTTCTTACATTAAACCGGAAGATGGATTTGCAGTCATAGCACTGGGCCTTGGAGCATATGTGGTGGGGGGAGAAAAGACCTATCGTTTTTGTCCCCGTTATCCCAAATTGCAACTGGCCTCTATCCAGGATATGGCCCGGGATTCGCAAAAATATTTTTATGCCATAGACATGATCCATCCGGACTACAATCTGGTGAAAGACGGTGAAGATGCCGCTATCCGATCTTATGACTTGAAAGCGATAGAAGAAGACGGTAATTTACAGCATTGTGCTTCGGTCTACGATTTTATGAACGACCGCATAGGTTTCGATTTCAGTGTACGTGGCCCCCGGATTGTCAACTTTCCGGACATACTGCAATACGACTATATTCCTCTGGCTTCGACCCTGGATATACTGCTGGATATTTTCTCCCAGGCGATGGGAGCTCCCGTCGAAATGGAATTTGCAGTCAATCGGGAAAACAAAGAATGGAAATTTTATGTCCTGCAGATCAAACCCCTGATCAAAAATGAATATCATATGGATATCGACAAAGAAAATATCGATATGAGTAAAGCGATCTTACGGGCCGACAAAGGAATGGGCAACGGGAAAATCACCGACATTCAGGATCTGATTTATGTCGATCCCCGACATTTCGACCGCTTGCGCACCGAACAGATGGCCGAAGAAGTGAAATTTTTCAATGAAAAATTAAAAGCCACCGACACCCCCTATATCCTGATCGGACCGGGACGTTGGGGAACACGGGACAAATTGACCGGCATTCCTGTATTGTGGTCGGATATTTCTAAAGCCAGGATTATCGTCGAACAAGGATTAAGGGATTTCCCCCTGGACGCTTCGCTGGGGTCCCATTTCTTTCACAATGTGACTTCCATGAATGTCGGATACTTTGCCGTACCTTACGAATCGGACAGCTCCTTCATCAATTACGACATTATTCGAAATCAGCAATTGATCGAAGAAAAAGAATTCGTCCGCCACGTCCGGTTTGCCAAACCCGTAACGGTCTATATGGATGGCAAAAAACAGACTTCTGTAATCGTAGAATAGCCTTACCGGTAAAAAGGGAGCCGGACAGATAAAACAGCAACAACGAATAAAACGATGCAATCCAGTTTTAAACCGTTACTCCTGTTTTAACTGTCGGCACCGTTTTATCTACCGGCTAAAAGCCGCTATCCGTTTTATTCAACCGTAACTGATTTCGCCAGGTTTCTGGGTTGATCCACGTTGCGTCCTTTATTAACGGCAATGTAATAAGCCAGCAATTGCAAAGGGATGGAAGCTACTAAAGGAGCAAAAGGTTCCAACACATGAGGTACTTCGATGCAATAATCGGCAATATCGTGTACCAACTGGTCGCCTTCACTGACAATAGCGATTACTTTTCCTTTCCGGGCTTTGATTTCCTGTATATTACTAATGGTCTTTTCGTATATACTATCGGTAGTTGCAATAGCTACTACCGGCATTTCTGCATCGATAAGTGCTATAGGTCCATGTTTCATTTCGGCAGCAGGATATCCCTCGGCATGGATATAAGAAATCTCTTTCAATTTCAATGCTCCTTCCAAAGCGGCCGGATAGTTATAGCCACGTCCCAGATAAATGAAATTACGGGCATAAGTAAATATCTTAGATAATTCCTTTACCGGCTCGGCATTTTTCAAAACCATAGAAATCTTTTCAGGTATACCCTGCAACTCTTTTACCATTTCTTCGAAACGAGCTTGGGTAATAGTCCCTTTCTGCTGAGCAATAGTCAAGGCCAACATCGAAAGTACGGTTACCTGGCCGGTAAAAGCCTTGGTGGAAGCCACGCCGATCTCAGGTCCGACATGAATATAAGAACCCGAATCCGTAGCCCGGGCAATCGAAGAACCGACTACATTACAGATGCCGTAGATAAATGCCCCTTTCGATTTCGCCAGCTCTATCGCAGCCAGGGTATCGGCCGTTTCTCCCGACTGGGATATGGCGATCACGATATCTCCCGGATGGATCACCGGATTCCGGTAACGAAATTCCGACGCATATTCCACTTCAACAGGGATACGGCACAAATCTTCGATCAAATGTTCGCCGATCAAAGCAGCATGCCAGGAAGTACCACAGGCAACAATTACAATCCGGTTGGCATTCAGGAATTTATCCCGATTATCGATTACGCCGGAAAGTACCACACTATTTCCTCCTACATTGATTCTGCCCCGGATACAATCCTGTAAAGTACGAGGTTGTTCATAAATCTCTTTCAACATAAAGTGGGGATAACCTCCTTTTTCCAACTGGCTTAAGTTCATAGCCAGCTTTTTTATCTCAGGAGTGATTTCCACATTATTCAAATCCACTACTTTCAAAGGCTCTCCCCTACGAATCACCGCAATCTCTTCATCATTGAGGTAAACGACCTTATCCGTATATTCCACAATAGGCGTAGCATCCGAAGCTAAAAAAAACTCATCCATACCGATTCCGACAACCAAGGGGCTACTTTTACGGGCAGCTATGATCTCGTTGGGATTGCTTTTGTCCATCAATGCAATCGCATAAGCACCGATCACCTGATGCAAAGCCAACTGTACACCTGTACATAGATCCACCTGGTTGGTACGCATAATATACTCTACTAAATACACGATGACTTCGGTATCCGTATTACTGCGAAAAATATATCCTTTATTTTCCAATTCGGCCCGTAACACCGTATAGTTCTCGATGATACCGTTATGGATCAGGGCCAGATTTTTCGATTGGGAATAATGGGGATGTGCATTTACATCATTAGGTTCCCCGTGAGTAGCCCAACGAGTATGGGCTATACCGATACAACCCGATATATCTTTCGACTCGGCAAAACGCTCCAGATCAGCCACCTTGCCCTTCGTCTTATAAACATTCAATTCTTGATTATCCGAAATCAAGGCAATACCTGCGCTGTCGTATCCACGATATTCAAGACGATGCAAACCTTTGATCAGAATAGGATAAGCTTCTTTAGTTCCTATATAACCTACTATTCCACACATAAATTTTTATTTTAGCCCCTTAGGCTTATTTCTATTTTCCATAAATTCGGAAACAAAAATATAATATCGATAGCAAAGTAGGTTGGGTAGTAACATTTTTTTACAACATTTTAAACTTTATACATGTTTTATTACTTTCATAAAGCAGCGCTGACAATCGAATTCCAATCGGAACCGATGTTTGTCGTTGACCAGAAAAAGCGGAAATTCCAAATCTTTGTTTTTCTGCATTTTTCGGCAACGTCCTAATTCATACAACAGGCAATAACGGGTATGCATTAAATCTTTTTCCCCCGACTGAAATCCCGATTTCTCAAAACATGCTCCGACAACAGGTACCCCACAAGCTTCATAGAAATTTTTCGCTCCCTGATTAGCAATATTATAGTGCCAATCGGCTTCAACGGGAACAGAAGTCAGGGGCTTCCTATGTCCCGGTAACATTTTCTCCCGCCGGGCTTCTCTGGCCTCTATCAATTCTTCCAATAATTTCCGACGTAATGCATTGGCCGCTGCTGCCGGAATAAATAAGACCTCTTCGCCGTTCAAATCTACACTCTCACACTCAAAATCGGAATCTCCGCATTTCAGGAGTTGTTGTTTGAGGCGTTCTGCCTGCTGAGGATTCTGTGCCTTTTCAAAAGTTTCTTCCGAGCGTAAAATCACTTGTACGCCATCTTCGTCGGTCACTTCCAGCCATAAACAGCGATCCGCTGTCCATGCTTTTATTTTTATCCGGATCTTCCGTACGGATTTCACTTTGTCCAAACGGATATTAAAGCGATGATCGTAATTCCGGAACAATTCGGTCCCCGGCCGGAGCTTTACCGTTTCATTACAAACAATCCGGTTTCCCACAGCTTCATTGACCTTTATCCCTTTCAATCCGCCCTGCTCCAAATAGCATAATCCGTCTCCGTTCGCCAACTCCCCGATAGCATCCAAAATAATAGTATTTCCCTTTATTTCTTTAACTATCCCTATCTTTTTTCCCATCGATTTCGGCGTATCCATATTAACTAATCCCCTGTGCCGTCCCCTGATAAAATAATCGGAACTTCCCCGGCTGAAACTCCGCTCAGGATCTGCTTCGAATGCCGACAGGATATGTCCGGAACCACTCCGCACAATGCCGGGGTGGTTCCCGATCAGCGAAGAATAATAATTCGTAACATTCGCCACATAATTCTCATCCTTCAGGCGCCCTTCTATTTTAAACGAATCGACTCCGGCTTCTATTAAATCATCGATATAAGAAGAAAGATTCAAATCTTTGAGAGACAATACATATTTATCTCTAATCAACTTTTTCCCACTGTTATCTTCGACAGTCCATTTCATCCGGCAAGGCTGCGCACATTCGCCCCGGTTAGCCGAGCGATTCGTCAGGTAATACGACATGTAGCATTGCCCGCTTAAACTAACACAAAAGGCCCCATGGACAAAGTATTCAAAC
>ERZ772861.2651-NODE-2651-length-11817-cov-14.834127_pt1 | contig 11817 bp, 10 predicted proteins | sample MGYA00512135_ERZ772861 | MGnify/ENA primary metagenome ERZ772861 (study PRJEB29015, sample SAMEA2737700) | human gut metagenome | biome: human gut; feature: human-associated habitat; material: faeces | place: China | collected 2012 ...
CCTGCCGCTCCGCATTGGAGAAGGCGGTGCAGGATGGGCTGATCCGTGTGAACCCGGCCATCGGCTGCAAGCTGCCGCCCAAGAAGGCGCGGGAGATGCAGGTGCTGACGCGGGAGGAGCTGCAACGGTTCCTCATTCAGGCAAAGTTCGAGGGCTACTACGAAGTCTTCCTTCTGGACTTAGCCACCGGCCTGCGCCGTGGCGAGCTGATGGCGCTGCAATGGGACGACCTGAACTTCAAAACCGGCGTGCTGAATGTGAACAAGCAGGTCTACGATGTGCGGGGCCAGCTCCAGATCAGCACGCCCAAGACGAAAAACTCCATCCGAAAGATCGTCCTGCCGCCCGCCGTGGTGGCGGTACTGCGGGAATACAAAAAGACGGTGGACTCTCGCTGGATGTTCCCGTCCCCGGTGAAGGAGGACTGCCCCATCACACCCGGCGTGGTGCGGCGCAGATTGCAGCTCATTCTGGAGCACGCAGGATGCAAGCATGTTCGATTTCATGATCTGCGTCATACATTCGCAACGCTGGCGCTGGAAAACGGCATGGATGTGAAAACACTCTCCGCCATGCTGGGGCATGTGTCGGCGGCCACCACGCTGGACATCTACACCCACATCACCGATGACATGCAGCGCACAGCCGCCGCCAACATTGACCGCGGCATCGGCAAGGCAGTGCCACAGGAGGAAACTTCAGAGCCGGGGCAGGAAACTGCCCCAGCCCAGGCGGAAAAGCCGAGCATGACCGATTTCAAGCCTTACATTGGCCGTAAGCGCAGGTCCGGTACCGGCTGCGTCAGTCAGATCAACGACCATCTCTTCGAGGGGCGCTATTCCCCCAAATGGCCAGACGGCAAAAAGCACGCCCGCAATGTCTACGCGCACACCCGCGAGGAGTGCGAGGAGAAGCTCAGGGTGCTGATCGCGGAGATGAAAGCGGAGATCGCGGAGTTGAAACGGCGGAAAGCGGAGGGATCTCTGCCGCCGCAGGAGCCAGAGAAGGGTAAGAAGAAAGGCGGGGAGAAAAAACTAAGAAGTCCAAGAATATGAGCAAATAAAGAGAATCACCGGCATGGGTACCGAGTAATTGGTACCCGTGTCAGTGAAGCATGCATTGAAAATGTATCCGTCTGCTCTATTACTACATTTGAGACACTACATATTTTTCGATTGAGAGCAATGTCCTTTCAACCTCACTGATATTTTTGCGAAGCATCCGATGCAACGCTTGATCAATTGGAACATCTTTTCCTTGAATATGCAGCACTTGCTCTCCCAGTTTTACATGCCCTAACCGATTCCTGTACATATTAACCTTGTTTATATAATAATCCTTGAAATGAATGAGTTCATCTGTAGAGGGCATGTTATATTCGGAAATCAATATTGGGAGGATAACTTCCAAGATGTCCAATCTATCCGCAATACTTAACATATAGTCATCATTATTTGCATACGAATAAATGCATGCCTGCTTTTTAGCTTTTCCAACCTGTGCTTTTACGCGCCCGCATTTTCCATCTAATTGTTCCACCATTTTCTTGTTGAGAAGTTCTTTTTGCTCAGGTGTGAATTTGCTCCAACAAATTGTAAGTACTTCCCGAATTCGCAGCTCAAAATCACATGTATTATCCAAAACGAATCCTCTGAGATTAATTAAGTCTTCCGATCGCTGTACAATCTTCGAGATAACTCTTGACAGCTTTTGGTGGAATTCCTCGATTTTACGGCTCGAATAATAAATGCCATCCAAGGGCGGAGATATTGAGGCAACGGCGGAAATCATAGCATCGTACTGGGATGAATAGAATAAAATATCAGTCAAAATATTCGCATCTCGAATAGCACTAATTACATGAGCACCAGTTATTTTGGAGGCCAAATCATAGTCCATTAGAATTAAGTCGTAGTTAGTGGCCTTTAGTTCTTCAATATCAAAGGCCGAACTCCTCTTTGGCGTGATATTGCACCGCAAACAATGCTCAGATACAGTTGATTCCAATGTGGGCTTCTGCAGTCTATACCATCCAGCGTTATCTTCAAACCACAACACATTGAAAATGTAATTCATTTCGCTATGCTCACCTCCAGACCAAATCCATTTGTGTAGCTCTTTATGACCTTGGCTGTACCTCCCATATCTTCGGCGAGCTCTTTAATTTCGTTTAAACCAATTCCAAAGCCTTTTTTAGTAGCATTCATTGACAAGCCAAGTTCAAAGATAAGTTCTTCGGATACCGCAGGATCAATACCAACGCCATCATCACAAAATGCCACAAAGACATGGTGCAAATCTTCTCGGAAAGAGATACAAAGTGAGCTCGCCTTTGCCTTCAGCGAATTACTAACAACATTATCAATAATTATACCGATGGAAGTTGGATCAAATGTGCAGATGAAGTCTGAATCTGTCGCAGAAACCGTATAGCGAAGGCCCTTAAGAGCTATTCCAATGTCAATGTATTGTTGGACAAACTCCGACAAACTACTGGGTTCGGTTTGTTTAAGATGCTGATTCCCTTTTATTGCAAGTTCAGCCATTTTATTAGCTTTGGCATTCGCTTTTGCTATTTCAGCCAAGTAACTTAGAACCGAAGATTTGCCCTCAAAGTTCGCAGATTCGATTATTATCCTTATACCCTGAATGTTACCTCTCACAACTTCCGTATTTGTATAGATTGAATGCATTCCCCCAATCAGATTCTTAGCAGAATTCTCTGTTAGTCCTTGCAAAAAATAGACTTGCTTTTCACGCGCTTCTCTGGCAACCCGCTCCTCACGAAGTGCGTTTTCCTGAGCAGCATTTTGCTTTTCCAAAGAAACATTGTGAGACATAATCTGCGAAGTTTTGTCTCGAACAGTTTTTGCCAGCTCAGCAAGTGCTGGGCTTTGTGCCTTTTGGGCTGCTCTTTCAAGTTTTTCAATAGATACACTAAGGCTCTGATCGTCACCAGATTCGTCTTTCCTTGTCAACAAGGCTGGATTATAATCGATCTCAATAATGTCACTCCGACGGCTTAAATCGGCAAATTCGGCAATAATTGCTTCGGGTGTTTCTAAGGGCATGATAGTCTTTCCATTAGGATCTGATTTTAGAGGTTCACCCCAATTGATAATGTTAACAACATACCGTTCAATTACTTTCAAAACTTTCTGGAGAAAGAATGTCCCTAAAGACTCTACAGCAGGAGTGTTAACAAAACCATGTGCGCGACTACTTGTTTCAACAAACCCATCGTTATCACCATGAATAGAAATACGCCCCATTATTTCACGCGTACCAAGATTTCGGTTATAGCCCTGCGCTTTTCGCTTATCAATGTTAAAGAAATCTTCTCCCGGTTCACCATAAGGATTGATTCTAAAGCCATTTTTGTATATAAAGACAGATCCATAGTTCACAGGCTGTACACCGCCCATCAAACGTGTGAATCCAGCTTTTGCACTTTTGTTTAGATAAAACAGAGATATGGTAATATCGTGCAATAGCGGGTAATGAGTGTTTTTTTCGGAAAACTTAAATATAAATTCTCCTCTGTCATACAACTCAGTCGTTATCTTTTTTCCGTCTGCTGAAATACCAACCTTTATGTTGGTTGTTTTCAGATTCATTTTTTCAAAAACATCGTTAACAACGACACCATTAACGATTTCTCGCTCCCACCCATCTCTTTTTTTCTTTGCAGAGCGGATCTTTTCGTCATCCAGAAGCATTTCGGGAACATTGAATGTAATGGAAAATGGATCGTTTTTATCATCAATATCAGGATTGATGAGCTTCATCAGCGATTTTTTGAGCTTTAACACCGAAGCCCGATCCCATTCTTCACGCAAACCTGAAATAGTAAGTATAGTCCCTTTAGGCGCATTATCTGGCAGAGACGAAAGCTTGTGATATTGGACAGGGATACTCATAAACTCTTGGGAATCGTCAACCTCAAACTTGTCCCAATCAATGTGAATTACATTCGCCTTAAAATCGCTATCAGTTTTCGTTGTTAGCGTCAATTTTGAGCCTAAACGATCACAAGAAAATCGTCCAACACCTTTTGCTCCAGCAAGATTGCGCTTAATGCTATTGCGAAAACTAACATTGTTTTTTTCCTTTTTAGCAGAATAAGCAACAAAAAGCCATTTGCCGAGTATATCGTCATAACTCATTCCGCAGCCATCGTCGGAAATGATGATCTGAGGATTAGTACCGTTTAAATCTTGGAATGTGATCACAACGGAATGAGCGCCGGCATCATACGAATTTTTTACTAACTCAAAAACAGCAATAAATTTATCACTTATCAAATCACGGCCAATGATATTTTTAAGTCCAGTGCTAATTCTGAATGAAAGATTATTCATACTGTCCATCCTCTTTAAGCACCTCCTTAATTGCGCGTCCAATTTGTTCCGCAAAAAGCGGGGGAACAGCATTTCCTACCTGAGTATAACGAGGAACTTCGTTCTTCCTGCGCTTTCCTCCGGATGTGTATTTTCCCTTGAACTCATACCAATCCGGGAAGCTCTGGATACGCGCATGTTCGCGCACAGTAAGAATGCGAGGCTCACAATAGTGTACCAGTTCGTCTGGAATAGATGTAATAGTTGGTGACTGTGAATTTGGATCCAACACGGTGACTCCGCGCCTATTTAGATTATCTACAATTCCGTCAGTTGGAGTGATGCGCTTTCCTCTTGGTGCTGTGCGCAATAAATCTTCGTGCAACTTAACTGTATCTGCGCGGTGATTTACAAATCTATGGCTATTTACTACTCTGGTATCAGTGGAGAGTTTTTGCCGCATAAGTTTTTGATAACCTGATTGAATGGCACCATATATTCCGGCATTGAATCCCTTGGTATCTGGGGATGGAACGGTTCCACATGATTTTTCGAGGTCACTTATTGCATCACGAACACTGGTTGTACACATGATTCCTTTTTCTTTGCAGAACGCCGCTCTGTTTTCTGCAAGAACCGCAAAAACACGTTTTGGATCGTGTCCTTTCATTGCAACCAGAATGAAACGTTTGCGATTTTGTGGAATACCAAAGTGTGACATGTCAATAATACTATGCGCAACTTGGTATCCTTCTTCAGTCAGTGCTTGTTCTACATACGTGGAATACTGTTTAGCGCCTTTCTTGTCTTTGAAATTCACAGTAAAACCATGAACATTTTCGAATATAATTACCTGGGGTGCAACAAGTTTAATAAATTGAATATAAGATTCTACCAGCTTATTTCGTTGATCGTTCGCATTTCTCTTTCCGGCCATGGAAAAGCCCTGACACGGAGGACCTCCAGCAACTAATGTGACATGGCCGCGCAGCGCCTTCAAGTTATCTTCGTTTTTGCTTATTAACTCATTTATATCATGTGCTTCCGTGGAGAGCCATTCAGGCCAAACAAAATGAGGAACAGTGTCGATAAGATTAAATTTCAAAGTTGAAAAGGCATCCGCATTTTTTTCAACTGCAAATAATCCATGCCAACCTGCATTGAACAGACCTGTTGATAGTCCGCCACATCCAGCAAATATGTCAATGTAGTTCAATGCCTTTTCCATAATTCAGCTCTCCCTAAACTGGATACAAAAACTCATGATAATTATATTACTTTTTGCAGAAAAGTCAATAAACGGAGGCTTGTAATGAAAAAAGCTTTTTTCTCACGCGTGGAAATAAACATGTCGTTCGCTTCATTAATTGCAGAGGCTAAGCAGCAGATGAAAGCTGGCTATAAACCGATAGATTACGAGGTTATAACGGAAATTTATTTGTCCCAAGAAGAGTTCTATACACTTATGAATAAAATATCGTTTCCTATTTCTCAATATAAAGATCATTATAGGAGATCAATTACCTCAGTCAATGGAGTATGGCAATGTATAGAAGTAAAATGCCTGACAGATGTTAGGGCCATCGCCGTATATACGGCAGGTAGAACTTTTCCATTATATGCAGCACCAATTTTGTGGGAAAATGATTAGCAAGCAGTGCTTACATTAACGCTGAGGAAGTGTGCATTTAAGGTGTTAAATTGGCGCAATAAAAAGGCAATGTGTAAATTTCACTTTTATAATATATAATAGCAACTCACCCTTTGCGCCGCAATAGACAAAGAATAAGAAAAATCCCTCTGAAATCAACGATTTCAGAGGGATTTTGGTCCGAGTAGTGCGGCTCGAACGCACGGTCTCCTGGTCCCAAACCTATGTCTGAACCTTCAGACAGGCCTGTTACGCCCTCTTTGGTGCTTTCCGGCACTCCTGCGGTTCCTCTTTGAAACTCTTTTGCCCTGCTTGTTTCAAGAAACCCTTTCGTCTTTTGGGATTTGTGTGGGATTGGATTCTGTATATTAAAAGTGCTTCCGACCGGGTTTACATCCAACAGCGGGTGCTTTTGCCGCAGAGAGCAGCTCAGAAATTGCGCCGCATAAACAAAGAAATAAGCGCGAGGACAAAGAAACAGCAGGCTGACTTGGATGATAGCCAGCCTGCTGAGCGAAGATGTTTATTCGATGTTTTGCCTTTCAGCAGCAATGCGTGTTCTTTTACCAGAGAATGCAATGCCGATTTTTATAATTGACGTAACATTCATTGCCTGCAAATCAACGCTGTATGCACGGTCGTTAATCTGTTGCAAGGCAACATTAGCAAGGTCTTCAAGCTGTGCTTCAGAGCGGTCTTTTCCAGCCTTTAATTCAATCAGAATACCAGGAAGCCGCTTATTCAAAGGAAGCATCTGAATATCAAATCGTCCATCACCAGCTTCGCGATTGGAGGTAATGCGATAGCTGTTGTCCATCACAGCGCACATACCCAATATCAGACCATGGTAAAATGTTTCGTCGGCAGCATCGTGGAAACTTATTGTTTGGAGCAGAAACTTCTCCAAGGTTTTTTGCAGTGAGTCGCTATCTACCTTGTAGATAGCTTCCTGAATAGCAATAGCAACGGAACGAGGAATAATATTCTCGAGCTGAGAGAGGATCTCCTTGCTGTAGACGAAAGAAATCTCTTTGTTGGGCAGAGCCACTTCGCACATATAATCCTCGCCGTAAGACTGGTCGCAGCTCACAGCCTTCAAATAACCTGCCACAAGCAGGAAGCTGTAAACGGAGGACGGATCATTCTGGATCTGCGGATAAATGACGCCAGTGTCAATGTGCGTAACGAAGGATTCGCCCTTCATCAACAGTTCCAGACGCTCCATAATATCCGGCGTTGCAGAAGCCAGCACCTCGCGGATGATGTCATTGCTTCCGGTGGACTGCCAGAATGCTTTGGGACGGCAGTTATTATTGAAGTATCCAATGACAGACCAGGGATTAAAAATCTCGGTATTGCCGAAAAGGTAACCATCATACCAATCGCAGAGTTCTTGATATTTATCAGAAGCATGATAGTAGTCCGCCATCTCATGTACTTCGCTTGAAGTGAAGCCGAAATATTCACTGTAGCGCTCGTCTAAAATCGAGTTGATCTTCAGATTGTTCAGGCCACTGAAGATACTTTCCTTGGCAACACGCAGGATGCCGGTCAGGAAACCATAGCTCAGATGCGGATTGTCCTTCAGACCACCGGAGAACAGGTTTCGCATGAACCCGATGATCGTGTCGTAGAAGCCGCTCACATGGCCCTGCTGAATGGGAGTATCATATTCGTCAATGATGACGATAGGTGCGACATTGTGGTGCTTATGGAGGAGCAGCGTCAGTGTCCGCAGGGACATTTGATATTCCACTTCGTCAGCGGCTTCTGTTGCAAGAAGGGAATATTCCTCTTTTTCGTAATCACTAAGCGCAGAGCTGGATGCCAACTCGTCGTGACGGCGGAATTCCTGTGCGATCAGCTTTTGGAGCGTCTGATAGGTTTCTTCCCAAGAAGTGTATTTAACATCCTTAAAGGACAGAAAAATCACAGGGTACTTTCTATGGTGGGCAAGATAGGATCCTCCGCAGGACCAGATTTTCTTATCTCTGAAGTAAACGGAGGTGTCCTCGGTCGTCTTTTCGAAGAAAGTGCGGAGCATATCCATGTTCAACGTTTTGCCAAAGCGTCTGGGGCGGGTAAATAGGGATACTTTGGGGCGCTCGTCCAGAAACTCCTTAATCATTAAAGTCTTGTCTACATAGTAGTAGTTTTTGCAGGCGTCCCGGTAATCAGACACACCAATAGGCAAGGGCTTGCGTGCGGATGACACTGCGGGCTTCACAGCACTTCGGCGGCCACGCTTATCCATCGGCTTTTGAGCGCTGTCCGGGATAAACCACTGCCTGCCCTCCTTATACGCGCCGGAAATGCGTCCGGCTTTGCAGAGCGCATTGACCCGCCGTTCGGTAATCCCCCAAGCGGCAGCCGCTTCTTTGATCGTCATATTGGAACACCTCCAGTACAGTTTGCTAAGAATATTATAACCGTTTCTCCGAATAAAATCAACTATATTATTCCGAATAATAGCGGCGTTATTCGGAACAGTTATTTTCCCGAAGATATGCCGTTCTTTTCAGTAGCTATTTCCTGCTTTCTGTGATATTGTTCGTTTGCCAAAAGGAGGCGACGATATGCAGAAAGAAAATACCATGACAGTCGGGCAGTGGTGCGGCCAGTGGTTCATCGACAACCGCCCTAAGTGGAACGGCAACACCGAGGGCGGGTACCGCAATCTGATTTACAGCCACATCCTCCCCAGCATCGGAAGTGTGGCGCTCTCTGACCTGACAGAGCAGACCATCACCGATTTCTATGACACGCTACGGAGTCAGAGACTCAGCGCCAGAAGTGTCTGGTGCGTCCATTTGCTCCTGCGCCGGTGTATGGACGAAGCAGCACGGGAACAGTTTATTCCATACAACCCGGTGCGGCTCTGCCAGGAATCAAAGGCAGAGGAATACAAAGCAGCCCCTCTGCGCTTGGGGCAGCTCCAGCGTTACCTGAGCGCAGCAGAGCAGCTCGGCGTACTCCCCATCATCTATACAGGACTATCAAGCGGCCTGCGGCAATGTGAACTGATCACCTTGTCGTGGGCTGATTTTTATGTCCGCTACAGGTACATCCTCAAGGGTCAGCGCCTGCTGAAGCTTAACGCCAAAGCAGAACGCCTTCTGAAGCAGATACCGGAAACGGACTTGCCGTATGTATTCCTCAATCCCAAAACCGGAGCACCGTATAAGCTGCACGAGTTCTACTACCTACACAAAAAGATATTGAAACGGGCACGGCTCCCGTGGGTGGCTTTTCGGAATCTGCAGCGCCAGTGCATGGAGGTGGGAATATGACGCTCCGGGAATACATCCTCTTCTGGCAGGAAACCTATGATAAGCATCAGAGCAGACCGACTACCTATGCGGCACACAACTATGTATTCAAGAACCATATTCTCCCCAGCTTGGGAGATATACCGCTCTCTGAATTGACATCGGAGATGGTCGGAGAATTTCTGGAGGAACGGCGGCGCTTCGGCAATCATCGACCCGGCAACTCTGGCCTGGGCGAAGAAACTATGCGGCACATCCACCGCCTGCTCCAACAATGCTTGGATCAAGCCATACGGGACGGTCTCCTGACAGAGAATCCCGCCAAGGCATTCCGCTACCGCAAGTCCACAACGGTGAAAGCGAATATCATGACGCCTCTGGAAATGGAGGACTATCTGGACGCCGCCGAGCGGCTGGGCTACCTCCCCATGTTCATGCTGGCGCTGACGACAGGCCTACGCCAAGGCGAGCTAATCGCCCTGAAATGGAGCGACCTTGATATCGAAAATCGGACGCTGACCATCGCAGAAAACCGTGCCGTGGTACGGCGAGAGCTGGTGGAGTACGGCAGTCAGACAAGGACGATAGCACTGACACCAGAGGTAATCGACCTCCTAATCAGGGAACACGACAAGCACCCAAGCAGTCCGCTCATGTTTATGCACCCGGCCACGCTGAAACCTTACTCGCCGCAGATGGTGCGCCGGATGCACGATGAGACCATAAAGGAAGCAGGCATCGACCATATCAGGTATGTGGATCTCCGCCACACCTGCGCCGTCCTATCTTTGCGGAACGGTATGGAAACCAAGGAACTGGCGCGGATGCTTGGACACTACCGCCCCACGATCACCCGGCAGAACTATGAACCCTATCTGCAGCACAAGGCGCAAAAGGATGAAGATATGCAAAATGAAGCTACGCAGAGTGAGCTGCAGCAGGCGGCAAATATTCTGGATAATCTTCTGAAGTTCTGATAGCTATTCTGCAAAAGGTGAGTTGTCCTCAGAACTCAATCATTTTACATCCAAAGAGGAGGAAACAAAATGAAAAGGAGATTCATCGTTACTACTGCAATCACCGCCTGTCTCGCCCTGTGTGCCGCCGTGTGGCCACAGACCGAAAAGGTCGAGAAACCACCCACGCCGAGCGAAACGGCCAACGTGACCACTCCACGGCCGACACTTCCGGAGCCGGAAGAACTAATATTGCCAGCAATCACAGAAAAGCAAGAGTCGGGAATGCCGGAAGCTGAATCAGCCCCGGAAGTGGCCGCCAAGGAGTTGCCCATCCCTGCACCGGAAATAGAAGATGAACCCGTGGCAGAACAGAAATCTGCACCTCCTATGCAGACAGATCCCACTCCGGTACAGCCCGCGCAACTTGAACCAAAAACGGCACCGGAGTCAATAGCTAATGATAACGAACTGGCGGATATGGTCTATGTCCCCGGCTTTGGCTGGATAGAAAGCCAGGGACCCAACCAAGTCGAGTACGCCGAGGATATGTACGAGAACGGCAACAAAATCGGCATCATGGGCTGACCTCAAAAATTGCGTCGCATAAACAAAGGAATAACCGCAGGAGAGCAAAAAAGCATTCCTGCGGTTATCCTTTGCCAGTTTATAATTCAAAATCTCTCGTTTGGAAAGGACATCACGAATCTGAAAACTGGATTTTCAATAGACAAATTGAAGCTGCTGTGTTAGAATTAACCTGTATTAGTGTATACTCTGACACGAGGTGTTATGATGACGATTTGTTATAATAAGCTCTGGAAACTCTTAATTGATAAAAACATGAAAAAGAAGGATCTCCGCTTAGCCACTGGCATGTCCACCACCGCCCTTGCCAAACTGGGAAAGAACCAGCATGTCAGTACGGAAATCTTAACGAAGATTTGTGAGGTTCTGGACTGCGATTTCTGCGATATCATCGAGCTCGTAAAGGAGGAAAATCATGATTGACTTTTCCTAAATCGAGCAATATCGGGAGAACAACCGCATTGAGGCCAAGAAAGCCCTTGGCGGGCTACCCAGGAGCATTTGGGAAACCTATTCCGCCTTTGCCAATACCCACGGCGGTATTATCCTGCTGGGAGTGGAAGAATGGGCGGATAAATCCCTGCACACGGTAGATCTGCCCGACCCTGACAGACTCATTAAGGAGTTCTGGGACATCGTCAATAACCCCAATAAGACCAGCGTGAATGTCCTGTCCTCCAAGGATGTATTTGTCCAGGAGGTGGACGGCAATCATATCGTGGTCATCAATGTCCCCCGGGCAAAACGCTCCTACAAGCCGGTCTATGTAGACGGTAATCCTCTCTGCACCTACCGCCGAAATGGTGAGGGCGACTACCGCTGCACCAAGGAGGAATATCAGGCTATGGTGCGGGATGCTTCTGTGAAAACCCAGGATATGCTCGTCCTCGATGAAATGGATATGACCGTGTTCAACCAGGAGAGCATCCGCAGCTATCGCCAGAGAATGCGCCTTTCCCGACCCGGCCATGTGTGGGAAGCCTTGGAGGATGAAGATTTCCTCCTGAAGCTGG
>ERZ772861.2652-NODE-2652-length-11812-cov-3.651867_pt1 | contig 11812 bp, 10 predicted proteins | sample MGYA00512135_ERZ772861 | MGnify/ENA primary metagenome ERZ772861 (study PRJEB29015, sample SAMEA2737700) | human gut metagenome | biome: human gut; feature: human-associated habitat; material: faeces | place: China | collected 2012 ...
GTCAATATCGTAAATGGAACAGCTAAGGCTGATGCATTACAGGAAGCACAAGATACCTTACAGTTTAAGATGACGGAGTAATCCGGTACATAAAAAAGAATGACAAGTTTGTATAGCGGGGGGCGACCTCCGCTATATGTGAAAATGACCAGAAATGCGAAAGGGGGAATTTGTTGTGAATTCCAAGAAAAAAGGGATGTCACTTATTGCAAAACAAAGAGCGGCAGGATGGACATTTCTAGCACCGGCATCGATTCTGATTGCGATCATGAGTTTTTATCCGATGGTGCGGGCATTTATCATTTCCCTGCAAAAGGGAACGGGTGCCAATATGCGCTTTACTGGATTTTCCAATTATCAGAGAATCCTTGTTGATAAGGTGTTCCAGCAGTCCATCGGCAACACATTTTTCTACCTGATTATCCAGGTGCCAATCATGCTTATACTTGCAATTCTGCTGGCACAGTTATTAAACAACAAACATTTAAAATTGCGGGGATTGTTCCGAACCTGTGTCTTCCTCCCATGTGCGACTTCACTGGTTTCCTATTCGTTGATCTTCCGTTCGATGTTTGCAACAGACGGACTGATTAACAGTATCCTCATGAAACTTGGTATCTTACATTCCGGCTATAATTTCCTGGGTCATTCCGGAAGTGCCAAAGCGGTCATTATCCTTGCTTTGATTTGGAGATGGACTGGTTATAACATGGTTTTTTATCTGGCTGGTTTACAGAATATCGAGTATTCCGTATACGAAGCCGCCAAGATCGACGGTGCAAACGGCTGGAAAACATTCTGGAGGATCACCGTACCGCTGTTAAAACCGACGATCATCATGACCTTTATCATGTCAATCAATGGTACGTTGCAGTTGTTCGATGAGTCCGTCAACCTGACAAAGGGTGGACCTGCCAATACGACTATTACCATGTCACACTATGTATACAACACATGTTTTATCAATGTGCCAAACTTTGGATATGCGGCAGCCATGTCATTTTTGATCTTTATCATGGTAGCGATCCTTGCATTTATCAACTTGAAAGTAGGTGATACGCGTGACTAAGCAGAAAAGCAAATCAATGATCCAGAGAAGATTGATCCCGACGTATATCTTTCTGGGGATCGTGTCCTTTATTTCCGTATTCCCGCTGTATTGGATGATTTCCGCAGCCACGAATACATCCACGGACGTATCCCGTGGTCGCCTGCTTCCGGGTACGCACTTTATGGAGAACTTTAAGAACTTAATGTCCCAGCAGCCACTGTGGAGAGCCCTCGGGAATTCGTTCCTGTATGCGATCCTTACGACGGTGCTGTGTCTCTTGGTCTGCTCCATCGCCGGTTATGGTTTTGAGATCTACCATGACAAATGGAAAGACCGCCTGTTTTCCATCCTGCTTCTTGCCATGATGATACCACAGGTTGCAACAATGGTTCCGTTGTTTCAGATGTTTTCCAAGGCAAAGCTGTTAAATACAGCGGTTGGATTTATGCTTCCGATCATATCCACACCGTTTATGATCATGATGTTCCGCCAGAATGCCCGTGCATTTCCGGTTGACATCATCGAAGCTGCGCGTATTGATGGATTAAGCGAGGTACAGATTTTCTTCCGGATGTTTATCCCGACGATGAAATCGACCTATGCGGCAGCCGCTGTTATCACATTCATGAATGCATGGAATGCATACTTATGGCCAAAGGTAATCATGTCCGATAACCGTGCGATGACTATGCCAATGCTCATTGCCAACCTGATTACCGGATACAAGACGGATTACGGTATGCTCATGTGTGGTGTATTGTTCTGCTCAATCCCGACGATGATCGTATTCTTCGTATTACAGAAGCAGTTTGCAGAAGGTATCACCGGAGCGGTTAAATAAAAATGGTAAAAAATGTCTTCCTTTTTGGAGGGCATTTTTTACCATAACAGGAAAGGGGTATATGCCTATGAATACATTTGATTATAAGAAAGTAAAAGATCCTCAGTATTTTCGTGATGCGCGCATGGATGCGCATTCTGACCACATATATTACCGGACGAAAGAGGAGGCAGAAGAGAAACAGAGTTCCTACCGCGTCAGTTTAAACGGGCTGTGGAAGTTCCACTATGCAAAAAACTATGCCGACGTAGTTGCCGGATTTGAGAAGGAAGACTACTGCTGTGTAGGTTGGGATGACATCAAGGTTCCGGCTCATATCCAGATGGAGGGTTACGATGTGCCGCAGTACGCTAACGTGCAGTATCCGTGGGAAGGCCATGAGGACATCCATCCGGGCGAGATCCCGGAGCAGTTTAACCCGGTGGCAAGCTATGTCAAATATTTTACCGTGCCGAAGCAGATGCAGGGGAAGCGGCTCTTTGTCTCGTTTCAGGGCGCGGAGAGCGGACTTGCAGTCTGGTTAAACGGCACATTCATCGGTTACAGCGAGGATTCGTTTACTCCGTCTGAGTTTGAACTGACCGATGCGGTAAAAGACGGGGAAAACAAACTGGCGGTACAGGTGTTTAAGTGGACAGCGAGCAGCTGGTGCGAGGATCAGGATTTCTTCCGGTTTTCCGGAATCTACCGCGATGTATACCTGTATACTGTGCCGGAAGTACATGCCTATGATGTAAAGGTGCGGGCACTGCCGGATGCAGCACTTACCGCTGCCGAACTGGCACTGACTTTACAGATGTGGGGAAGCGGCAAGGTGAAAGTCGTCCTCAAAAAAGACGGACAGACTGTGCTGGAAGACGAATCGGCTGTTACCGAAGGGGAACAGATCCTGACCTGGAACGTGGAGCGGCCTGTTTTGTGGAGCGCGGAAGACCCGCAGCTTTATGACCTTACGGTTGAAGTCTGCGATGGCGCGGGAACTTTACAGGAAGTGATCCCGCAGCGCGTCGGGTTCCGCCGGTTTGAGATGAAGGACGGTATTATGACATTAAACGGAAGGCGGATCGTCTTTAAGGGCGTGAACCGCCACGAGTTCAGTTCCGTCAGCGGACGGCATGTGTCGGAGGAAGAGCTGCGCAAGGATCTTCGCACGATGAAGCAGAATAACATCAACGCGATCCGTACCTGCCATTACCCGGATGCGTCTAAGATTTATGAGCTCTGTGATGAGTATGGCATTTACATGATTGATGAGACAAATCTGGAATCGCACGGTTCCTGGGATGTGGCAGAGTTTACGAAGGACGATACCTATATCGTGCCGCACAACAAACCGGAGTGGCTTGCGATGATGCTTGACCGTGCCAATTCGATGTACCAACGTGACAAAAACCATCCGGCGATCCTGATCTGGTCGTGTGGCAATGAGTCTTACGGCGGCAAGGACATCTATGAAATGTCCTGTCTGTTCCACCGTCTGGATGATACCCGTCTCGTTCATTACGAGGGGCTGTTCCACGACAGAAGTTACAACGATACGAGTGATATGGAAAGTCAGATGTACCCATCGGTGGAGAGCATCAAAGAATTTTTGGCAAAGGATTCGAGCAAGCCGTTTATCTGCTGCGAGTACACGCATGCAATGGGCAATTCCTGTGGTGCGATGCACAAATATACGGATCTGACCGACACGGAACCGAAGTATCAGGGCGGCTTTATTTGGGATTACATCGATCAGTCGATCTACAAAAAAGACCGCTACGGCGAGGAGTTTCAAGCATACGGCGGGGATTTTGGCGAACGTCCAACCGACTATAACTTTAGTGGAAACGGTATTGTCTACGGTGGAAACCGCGATGTGTCACCAAAAATGCAGGAAGTCAAATTCAATTACCAGAACATCACGGCGGAAGTGACTGCGGAGTCCGTAACGGTCAAAAATAAAAACCTGTTTGTCAACACCGACCGCTTTGCGTGTGTTGTGACCGTTGCAAAAGACGGAAAGGAGATCCGCCGGGCAGACTTACCGACGGCTGTGGAGCCGCTCTCGGAACAGACCTATCCACTGCCGTTTGCAAAAGAGACAAAGGCAGGCGAATACACCGTGACCGTCTCCTTCCATCTGAAAGCGGACACTGTCTGGGCAAAGGCAGGGCATGAGGTGGCTTTCGGGCAGTATGTCTATCCGGTTGCGGGTGAGGCAGAAACATGCACAGACAAGATCAAAGTGATCCACAGCACACACAACATCGGTGTAGAGGGTGCGCATTTTTCCGTCCTGTTTTCCGTATTAAACGGTGGGCTGGTTTCCTACAAATATGCGGGAAAAGAGATGATCGAGGCGATCCCGAAACCAAACTTCTGGCGGGCACCGACGGACAATGACTGTGGAAATCTCATGCCGGCGCGCTATGCACAGTGGAAAACGGCCAGTCTGTATGTCAGCCATAAAAGCCCGCAGGAGACGAGTACGCCGGAAGTCACGGAACACGAACACAGCATTACCGTTTCGTTCCGCTATTTTATGCCGACCACACCGGTTTCGGAATGTCGGTTGTCCTATGAAGTATTTGGGGATGGCAGGGTAAAGACCACGCTCTGTTATGATCCGGTCAAAGAATTGGGCGACATGCCGGAATTTGGCGTACTGTTTAAATTTAATGCCGATTACGACCGACTGCAGTGGTATGGACTGGGCGAACAGGAAACCTATGCTGACCGTTGTAAGGGAGCCAAACTTGGCATCTACAGCAATAAGGTAAAAGACAATGTGGCGCGGTATATGGTTCCGCAGGAATGTGGGGCAAAATGTGGCGTGCGCTGGGCGCGTGTGACTAACCGTGCCGGAGATGGCATGTTGTTTGAAATGACAGAAGAAACAGGTCCGATGGTATTTTCCGCACTGCCGTATACGCCGCATGAGATAGAAAATGCGATGCATCCGTATGAGCTGCCACCGGTACACTACACGGTTGTCCGTGTGGCAAAAGCCCAGATGGGTGTCGGCGGCGACGACAGCTGGGGCGCGCAGACGCATCCGGAATATCTGTTGCAGACGGACAAAACCATGCAGTTTTCCTTTGTATGGAAAGGCGTGGTGAGCACAGAAGCATAATTACAGGATCTTTACAATATTCAGATCCTGATCTAAAAGCAGGATGTCGGCTCTTGCCCCGACGGCAAGGGTGCCGATTTCCTGTGAACATTCGATGCTCTTTGCAGGATTGCAGGTGGCGGCTTTGACGGCCACGCCGAGCGGAATGCCAAACTGCACCGCATTTTTCATACAGTCAAACAAATTGGTGGCGGAACCTGCGATGGTTCCGTCTTTTAAGGTCGCAAGGCGGCCTTTTTTGATTACCGGCTGTCCGCCGAGTTCGTACTCGCCGTCCTCCATACCGGTTGCACGCATCGCATCGCTGATTAAAATCATGCGGTCGTTGCCAAACATGCGGAAGGCATTGCGGATGACCGACGGGTGGATGTGGATGCCGTCACAGATGATCTCTGCCATCGCATGCGGACAGTCCGCTGCCGCGCCGATAATGCCAGGATCGCGGTGGTGTAGTGGCGGCATGGCGTTGAACAGATGGGTGACATGGTTGGCACCGGCGGCAAAGGCATTTTCTGCGATTTCATACGATGCTGTGGAGTGTCCGAGTGAGATCGCAACGGTGTCTTTGAACTCCCGGATAAACGCATCGGAACCCGGCAGTTCCGGGGCGATCGTGATGATGCGGATCTTGTTTCCGCTTGCAGCAGAGAGCCGTCGGAACATGGCGGCATCCGGCGCGTGCAGATAGCTTGCTTTCTGCGCCCCTTTCTTTTCCGGGGAGAGGTATGGACCTTCCATGTGGATGCCCGCGATGTGGGCATATCCGGCAGCATCCGGCACATCGTTAATCGTCGCAAAGGCAGCTGTAAGCTGTTCTTCCGGCAGGGTCATGGAAGTCGGGCAGAATGAAGTCACACCGCAGGAATGCAGATATTGTGCGATTTCGGCAAGTCCTTTGGAATTTCCGTCACTGAAATCGTGACCTCTTGCCCCGTGGATGTGGACATCCACCAGACCGGGGATCACATAAAGCCCCTCGGCATCAAATACCGTATCGTCTTCTGCGGTTTCTGCGATGCGGTGTGTCGTTGTATCAACAACCAGTTCTTTTTTCCGAAAGGAGCCAGACTCCTCCCAGACCAGTCCGTTTTTTATGATCATGGCGTACTCCTTTTCCTAGATCAGTCCTTCTTTGATGATGCGGGATAATGCAGCTTCATCGGCAACGACGGAAACCTCGTCGTGTAACTGCAGGATTGATGCCGGTACATGCGGGGTGATCGGTCCGTAAACTGCCTCATAGAGTGCATCGGCTTTGGCTTCACCGCTTGCGATCAGTAGGATGTGCCGTGCCTGCATAATGTTTTTGATGCCGGTCGTATATGCCTGTGTCGGGACTTCCTCAATGAAGGAAAAGAAACGTGCATTGGCTTGAATGGTGTTTTCGGTCAGGTCGACGCAGTGGGTTTCCTTTGCAAAGGAATCCGATGGCTCGTTAAAACCGATATGTCCGTTGTTGCCGATGCCAAGGAGCTGTAAGTCGATGCCGCCCATGCTGCGGATGATGGCATTGTAGCGGGAGCATTCCTTTTCCACATCAGCTTCCATGCCGTTTGGAATAAAGGTGTTTACGGATTTGATGTTTACGTGGTCAAACAGGTTGTGGCGCATAAAGTAAGCGTAACTCTGATCGTTGTCGGCAGGAAGGCCTTTGTATTCGTCAAGGTTGATGCTGCGGATCTGTGAAAAATCAAGATCGCCCTTGTTGTACCACTCGATCAGCTGCTTGTAGGTGCCGATCGGTGAAGAACCGGTGGCAAGTCCGAGCACAGATTCCGGTTTTAAGATTATCTGTGCGGAGATAATGTTGGCCGCCTTGCGGCTCATTTCGTCATAGTTTTTTGTTTTATAAATACGCATAGTAGTTCTCCTCCTTAAAATTGCGTTTCCTGCATTTGTTAAGTTGATTATAGGATGCAAAATTGGAAAAATCCATAGGGTTTGGGCAAATGGAAAGAACAATCCCCAAAAACGGAAAAAAAGAAAAATCGTGTGTGCTTTTGAAAGAACTTTCAAAAATATATGATATAATGAAATAAAATTACAGATCGGGTTATGGACATAGAGTTATATATCCTGTTGGACGTGGGCACCATAAACTCTGATGTTCCGCAAGTAACTGAGGAAGCAGGAAAAGGAGAAAACGCGTATGCAGACTTATGGAAGCAGTGTTGTGCCGATGATCGAGGCAAATTATGAGATGTTTACGGTGGTGGAGAAAACAATCGCCGATTTTTTTATTTCGAATGAAAAAGAGATGGATTTTTCATCGGGACGCATGGCAAAGATGCTACATGTTTCAGAAGCATCTCTGTCACGCTTTGCCAAGAAAATGGGTTACAGCGGATACCGGGAGTTTATTTACAACTACCAGCCCTCGATCGCGGAGCGACCGAATGTGGAGGAACAGACCATCCACGTCCTGTATTCGTATGAGGAATTGCTGCAAAAAACATACAGCTTAATCCGCGAACCACAGATCAAACATGTGTCCCAGCTAATCGGGGAACATACGCGCATTTTTTTGTATGGATTTGGCAGTTCTGGGCTGGCGGCACAGGAGTTTCAACTTCGGTTGCTGCGGCTTGGCATGGATGCGGAGGCAATCACGGAACTGCACCAGATGGTATTGAATGAAGCGCGTATCACAAACGCGTGCCTCGTGATCGGCATCAGCCTAAGCGGCGCGACGCGCGAGCTCATTGATGCACTTGACCGGGCGAAAGCGCGTGGGGCAGCGGTCATATATCTGACTTCCTCCAACGCAGAGCGGGAAAAACGGACGTATGAGGAGATCGTGCTCGCACCGGTAAAAAAGAACCTCGAATACGGAAATGTCATTTCCCCGCAATTTCCGATCCTGCTGATCCTTGATCTGATCTATGCCCAGCTTTTAAAAGAAGATCGGCGCAGCACGGAAGCGCAGTACGATACGCACATCTGGGAGAGGATCAAGGACTATCATGTTGGATAGATGTGGTTTTAAAAACCAGATTGACAGGAAAAATCATACATTTATACTAAATGTGTAGTCGAATTTTGGTTTAAAGTAAGATTACTCTTCTTCCGGGTATTTCATACCCCAGTTGTTTCGAATTTCAGTCATGATATGCATAACATCCTGTGAATAATTAAGATGCATAAGTGATTCAATTGTGGATAAATCGCCGGAGCATACAGCGGCTTCCATGTCAGCAACTTCATAGCTTAAGGCATCTGCAGTTTCTCCTGCGGAAATAGTTTCTTTATGTCCGTCCCCGGTGTAAGTAATGGTTGCTTCCATAGCTCTTGGGTATTCAAAGATCTCGATGTAACCCTTATCGAATGCGATGGTTGCGCGCTTTGGCTGCTTTGCGTGAAGCGATAAGGTGACGGTTGCCATCTCGCCGGCTGGGTTCATAAGAAGGATGCCTGCCTGTTCATCCACGCCGGTTGGTGCGTATTTTACCTGTGAAAGTACCTGATCGGCAGTTTCGACAAAGAACCAGCGGATCAGGGATAAGGCGTAAACGCCAATATCTAACATAGCGCCTCCGGCCAGATTGCGGTTAAAAAAGCGATTATTCATATCATATTCTTTATAGCTGCCGAAGTTTACCTGAACCAGACGAAGTGGTCCAAGGGTGCCGAAGCTTATGATCTCTGCAAGTTTGCGGTAGATCGGCATGTGGAAAATGGTCATGGCTTCCGCCAGAATGACATGATTTTTTTCCGCAAGGGCAATGGCCTCATCCAGTTCGTTTGAATTTAAGGTGATGGATTTTTCGCAGAGGACATGCTTTCCGTTTGCCAGTGCTTGACGCAGATATTGAATATGCGTATTATGTGGGGTAGAGATGTAGATAATGTCTACATCCGGATCGGTAAAGACATCTTCAAGGCGATCATATACCTTGGAAATCTGGTATTTTTCCGCAAATGCTACTGCTTTTTCATGTGTGCGGTTGGCAACGGAATACAGATGGCGGTTTTGCCTGGCAAGTGCAGTGGCAAGTTCGTTCGCAATGACACCACAGCCAAGGGTTGCCCAATTCAATGGTTTCATAGATAAATTTCTCCTTATTTGTATTTATACTCCTTTTTACGCGCTCATTTTAGCATGAAAGGGCAGACGGTGCAAGTATATGAGGACATAGTGGAATTTTGTTGCTGTTCACGCAGCATCTGAATATCATCCTGCCCGGGGGAGTATGATTGTGATGTGGGTGTGAGCAGTAACGAATATTTTACAGGAAAGGAAAAATATGTATCGGATATTAGTTGTGGAAGATGATGAAGTGATTGCAAAAACAATCCGGCAGCATTTACAGAGCTGGAATTATGAAGTCTTTGCAGTAGTGGATTTTAATAGTGTGATGGAAGAATTTGCCCGGGTAAAACCGCATCTGGTACTGATGGATATAAGGCTTCCGTTTCACAATGGATTTTACTGGTGTACGGAGATCCGGAAAGTATCAAAGCTGCCGATTATATTTGTCTCTTCGATGAATGACAATATGAATCTGGTGATGGCGATCAATATGGGAGGGGATGATTTCATCACAAAACCTTTTGATCTGAATGTGTTGACGGTGAAAATTCAGGCGATGCTGCGCCGGACTTATGAATTTGCTGGGGAAAGCCATATGCTTGAGCATCAGGGGATGTGGCTGAATCTGTCGGATGGGACACTGACCTACGAAGAGCAGATACTGGAGTTAAGCAAAAATGAGCGGAAGATTTTGCAGACGCTACTTGAAAATCCGGGGGCAATTGTAACGAGGGAGAATCTGATGATGGCATTGTGGGAAAGTGATGTGTATGTGGATGAAAACACATTGTCGGTCAATGTGAACCGGCTGCGAAGGAAACTGGAAACAATTGGGCTGACGGATTTTATCTTAACACGAAAAGGGATCGGTTATCAGATTAAAAATGGATCATGAAAAGGGGAACACCTTGAAGGTATACATCAAACAGTATTTAAACAGATACAAAGGCTGTTTTGCACTTGTGGCAGGAATTATGATTTTCTATATTTTCACGCTTTACCTCTGTGGCGTATCCGCAGCAGATATCCGGTATTTTGCGGGATTGGAAATTGTTTTTCTTGTGGTGTCCGCTTTATTTTGCGGGATACGGTACTGGTATCGCCTGCAGACAGTAAAAAGGCAGATCCGGGATTATATGCAGGGCATGCAGGCACTTTCAGATACGGAGGATGCGCTGGAGGAAGTGTATATGGATGCGCTTGAACAACTGCAGAATAAGCGGCAGGAGGAAAAGGGAGCATACAGGAACCAGCAGCGGGAAATGGAAGAATATTATGCTCTGTGGGTGCATCAGATCAAAACGCCGATCTCCGCGATGCGTCTGCTTTTGCAGAGGGAAGAACAAAAACAGACAGAGGATGAAACAGTGGGAATGGAAAAAAGTGTGTTGTATGACATGCAGCAGGAATTATTCTGGATTAACCAGTATATCAATATGGCACTTCAGTACCAGCGGATGAATTCCGGTATGAATGATCTGGTGCTTGAGATGGTTTCAGCGGATCAGGTGGTGCGCACTGCGATCCGGAGGTTTGCACCGATTATGATTCGTAAAAAGATTGCCATTCACTATGAGGAATGCCGGGAGATGGTGCTCTCGGATGAAAAGTGGCTGGAATTTGTTGTGGAGCAGATTTTGTCCAATGCGATTAAGTACAGCGGCGAAAATCACGCGGTTACAATACATATAAACCGGAATGAAGCCGACAATACCTGTGAGTTTGTGATCTCTGATCAGGGAATCGGCATCCGGAAGGAGGATCTGCCAAGGATTTTTGAAAAAGGTTATACCGGGTATAACGGACGGGCAGATAAAACTTCGACGGGAATCGGACTTTATCTGTGCCGGGAGATTACCAAAAAGCTTGGGCATGGGATTATGATCACATCCGAAATTGGAAAAGGTACGGATGTGACGATTGTATTTGAAAGAAATAATTTGGATGTCCGGGATTAAGTGTTTTGACGTGGGAGACAAATAACATGGATACTCGGGACGTAAAAACAGGTATCTTACACAAATGTAAGATACAAAGCCGAAATGTAAGACAAATCAATGGCTTGCATTTCGGTTTTTTGCTATTCTGAAATTGTAAAAAAGGGACAGAGTTATTTTATGAAAAACAGTAGAAAAAAGGACAGATTTATAAGGAGTAAAAATCATGACAATTTTAGAAGTGCATAATCTGAAAAAAGTTTATACGACGAGATTTGGTGGCAATCAGGTGCAGGCACTGCGAAACATCCAGTTCTCGGTAGAGGAAGGCGAGTATGTCGCGATCATGGGCGAGTCCGGATCGGGCAAGACAACACTTTTGAATATTCTGGCGGCGCTTGACCGTCCGACGGAGGGAGAAGTACTGCTGAACGGGAAAAACCTTGTGACGGTGCGGGAAAAAGAAATTGCAGCATTTTGGAAGCTGGGTAGTCCGTAAGGCATCCAATTCCGATATACCGGATGCACCGAGCGGATTCCGCGCGTACAGCAGAGATGCGGCAATGCGCCTGAATGTTACCAATGAATATACTTATACCTTAGAAACCATTGTACAGGCAGGAAGAACAAAGATGGCAATGACCTCTGTTCCGATTCGTACGAATGCGGAGTTGCGTCCGTCCAGATTGTTCAGCAGTATGTTTGGTTATGTAAAACGATCCATGTTAACGATCATCCGTGCATTTTTAATGTACAAGCCACTGTCCTTCTTTATGGGACTTGGAACAATTCCTGTCATTGGCGGAGTTGCGTTGGGAATCCGTTTTATCGTCTATGC
>ERZ772861.2657-NODE-2657-length-11803-cov-3.213994_pt1 | contig 11803 bp, 9 predicted proteins | sample MGYA00512135_ERZ772861 | MGnify/ENA primary metagenome ERZ772861 (study PRJEB29015, sample SAMEA2737700) | human gut metagenome | biome: human gut; feature: human-associated habitat; material: faeces | place: China | collected 2012 ...
CCCGACACGGCGGGACTGATGCTCACGAACCCGAACACGGTCGGCATCTTCGATAAGAACATTCTGGAGATCACAAAGATCGTCCACGACGCGGGCGGCCTGTGCTACTACGACGGCGCGAACCTCAACGCCGTCATGGGCGTCGTCCGCCCGGGCGACATGGGCTTCGACTGCATCCACTCGAACCTGCACAAGACCTTTGCCACGCCGCATGGCGGCGGTGGCCCCGGTGCGGGCGCGGTCGGCTGCAAGGACTTTCTGCGCAAGTATATGCCCGGCCCGCTGGTGGTGGAGAAGGACGGCAGGCTTGCCTTCGACTATCCCGAGAAGTCCATCGGCCGCGTGAAGCTGTTCTACGGCAACTTCGACGTCTGCATCAAGGCGCTGACCTATGTGCTCACGCTCGGAAGGACCGGCATTCCAGAGGCGGCGATGAACGCCGTGCTCAACGCCAACTATATGCGCGTGAAGCTCGCGGAGAAGTTCACCATGGCCTACGACGAGATCTGTATGCACGAGTTCGTCATGTCGCTGGTCGATCTGCACAAGGAGACGGGCGTTTCCGCGCTCGACCTTGCCAAGGGCATGCTCGACTACGGCCTGCATCCGCCCACGATGTACTTCCCGCTCATCGTCCACGAGGCGCTCATGGTCGAGCCCTGCGAGACCGAGAGCAAGGAGACGATGGACGAGGTCTGCGACATCTACGGCAGGCTCTTTGACCTTGCCTATTCCGACCCCGACGCGCTCCATACCGCGCCGCATGATACGCCCGTCCGCCGTCTTGACGAGGTCGGCGCGGCACGCAATATGATCCTGCGCTATTCGTTCGCGCAATAAAAAACACGCAATGCCGCCGCGAAAACGGCGGCATTGCCCTCAAAAGGAAAGAAACACTATGGCTGATTATCAACTCATCGTCATCGGCGCCGGTCCCGGCGGCTACGAGGCTGCGCTCCGCGCGGCAAAGCTGGGCAAAAAAGTCGCCGTGGTCGAGCGGCGCGAGGCGGGCGGCACCTGCCTGAACCGCGGCTGCATCCCGACCAAAACGCTGCTCCACGCCTCCGCCATCTACCGCGACGCGAAGAACGGCGCGCACTGCGGCATCCACACCGAGGATATCCATGCCGACATGGCTGAAATTTTTGCTTACAAGCGCGCCGTTTCACAGAAGCTCTCCGCCGGCATCGAGTCGCTTTTCAAGACCGCGAAGATCGACCTGCTGCGCGGCACGGCGCTCATCACCGGCTCCGGCTGTGTCCGCGTGGCGGACGCGGACGGCAGCGCCAACGACTACACCTGCGACGACATTCTCATTGCCACCGGCTCCGTGCCGTCCCGCCCGCCGATCCCGGGGCTGGAGCTTGCCATGACCTCCGACGAGCTGCTGGAGGGCTGCGATCATCTCTACCGCTCCATCGTCATCATCGGCGGCGGCGTCATCGGCATCGAATTTGCCACGTTTTACGCCGACCTCGGCTGTGCCGTCACGGTCATCGAGGGCATGGACCGCCTGCTGCCGAACATGGATAAGGAGCTGGGGCAGAACCTCGCGCTCATTCTGAAAAAGCAGGGCGTGAAGGTCTTCACGAACGCGATGGTACAGCGCGTGGAGCAGGCGGGCGAGGACCTTGCCGTACACTTCACCTGCAAGGAAACGGAGGAGACCGTCTCCGGCGAAGCGGTGCTCTGCGCCATCGGCCGCCGTGCTTACTGCGACGGTCTGTTCGCCGACGGCGTCGGCGTCGAAATGAATGGCCGCAGCATCGCGGTGGACGGGAATTTTGAAACGAGCCTGCCGCACGTCTACGCCATCGGCGATGTGTCCTCAAAAATCCAGCTCGCCCACGTTGCCACCGCGCAGGGCATTGCCTGTGTCGAGCGCCTGTGCGGCGTGCAGGATCACACCGATCTCTCGGTCGTGCCGAGCTGCATCTACTGTCGTCCCGAGATCGCGGTCGTCGGCCTCACGGAGGCGGAAGCCAAAGAGATGGGGATCCCCGTCAAGGTCGGCAAGCACGTCATGTTCGGCAACGCCAAGACGGTCATCGCCGACCCGGGCCGCTGCTTCATGAAGCTTGTCGCCCACGCCGAAACGCGCGAGCTGATCGGCGCGCAGCTCATGTGCGAGCATGCGAGCGACATGATCGGCGGCGTGGCGCAGGCGCTCGCCAACCACCTGACCGCCGAGCAGTTCTGCCGCGCGATGCGCCCGCACCCCTCCTTCGAGGAGGCCATGACCGCCGCGCTTGAGGACCTGTGCGAAAAGCTCGGCTGACATCCTGCCCGCCACAGTCCGACGCGGACTGCGGCGAAGGATGCGAACGGAAAACCCCGCAGGGCCAAATGGCCCTGCGGGGTCGATCTTTTTTTGCCGTTTGCGGTCAGTCCAGATAGCTGAACGTGACGGAACGGGTCGATGGGGTGAGAGCGGCGAAGGAGTAGCCCGCCTCAAGATAGCCCTCGATGATGGCAGGCAGGGCCTCGACGGTGGTGGTCTTGGCGCTGCTGTCGTGCATGAGGATGATGGCGCGCCGCGCGGTGCCGACACCCTTGAGCGCGTTGGCCGTCAGCGTCGACGAGGGCTGAATTTTGGAGAACACGGCGTCGCCGTTGGCGACGTTCCAGTCGAAGTAGACGAAGCCGCGCCGCGTCATTTCGGCGATGAGCTGCTGATGGATGCCGACATTATAGCTGTTGACGCTGCCGCCGGGGAAGCGGAAGATCTGCGGCTTGACGCCGGTGGCCTCGTAGATCTGGCAGAACATCTGGTTGAAGTCCTCCAGATACGCTTCGACCGAGGCGTAAATTTTCTTGTAGTCGTGCGAATAGCTGTGGATAGCAAGCGTGTGGCCCGCCGCGACGATCTTCTGCATCCGCTCGAGATCGCCCTCCTCGTTTGCGCCGACCACGAAGAAGGTAGCCTTGACGCCGTACTTGTCAAGGATCTCCAGAATTTCATCCGTGCGCGCCGAGGGACCGTCGTCAAAGGTCAGGTAGACGGCGTTGTCCACGTCCACGGTGCCGCGCAGCGAATCGTCGGCGTACAGCTCGGGGTAAAGCTCCGTGTAGGCGGGGACCTCGGCCGCCGGAGGCTCGGGCTCGGCCGGCGTAGGCTCGCCGCCCTCGGGCGCGGTCGACGGAAGCTGCTCCTGCATGGCCGCCAGCTGGCTGCCCGCTGTGTCGAGCTGCCGGTTCAGGCTGCGAACCTGCGCGAAGAGGTAAATGGACAGCGTGGTGGGAATGAGGATCAGCAGCAGCGTTACAGTGAAGATAACGTGCTTGAAAAACAGGACACTGCCGACGTAGGGCTCCCTGTCCTCCTGCGGCTTGCTCAGATCGTAGGAGACGGGCAGTTCCTTTGCCGCGGCGTTCAAGACTTCGCCTCCATTGTGCCCTTCATCTCAACGCTGCCGTTCAGGACCGCGCCCGCCGCCACGGAGATCGTGCCGGTGACAACGCTGCCGCTCACGCGCGCGTTAGCGTCCATCTGGGTGTTGCCGCTGATGCGGATATCGCCGTTGATCTCGCCGGCGCACAGCAGAGACTGCGCCGTGATGTTGCCCGTGACCTTGGAATCCTCGCTGACGGTGACGGGACCGTTCGCGGTGATATCGCCGATGAGGGTGCAGCCGGTGAGCTTCACGCTGCCCGCCGTGATATTGCTCTGCAGGTTGGAGCGCAGCAGCACGCTGCCCTCGGAGGTCACGTCGCCCTTGAGCTCGCCGGCGATCTCAATGTCGCCCTTGGCGCGGAAGGATCCCTCAAAGACCGTGCCGGGGGCAAGAAAGCTGGCGGCGGGTCTGGCCTCGGGTGTCTTGACCGGAGCGTGATCCACGCTCTTTTTCTCCGCACCAGGGGCGCTCTTGACCTCGACGGACGCGCTCTTGACCTGCGCCGGAGCAGTACTTGCCGCCTCGGAGCCGTCTCCGCCGACGCCGAACATTTCGTACATAGCCTTCTTCATGTTGCTCTTCTTGTCCATGATTTTCTCTGTCCTCCCTAAAAGTCTGCGGTTGATCTGCCATGCTGAACGGGAAACCCGGTCAGGAAATAAAAACGTGACGCGTCCTTATTCCAAAAATTCGAGGGGAAGCGACTTGTTTCCCGACAATTTTACAAAATAGAGCATACCACAATATTTGAGCGGGTGCGAACAATCTGCCTGAAATGTATGTTTTTGCGGCACGAAATGCATACCGCGCCTGCCGGACTCTTGGCAGAGCCGGGAAAATATGGTATGATGAATCGAAAAATCGCTCGACGCGGCGGCGCTCGTGCGTGCGCTGCGCGTATGGCGCAAGAAATAGAAAACGCAGCACCGTGCGGTGCTGCGGGACGCGTGAGGGCGGGGGCCCTCCGCGCAGAATTTCTGAAAAACAAAGGAGAGCGAGAGAATGGAGCTTTGCTTCAATGAAATGACCGTGATGAAAAACGGCACACTGCCGGAGGATATCGCGCTTTGCGCACAGGCGGGCTTTTCCGCCGTCGAGCTGCGCAAGGGCACGCTCCTGCGCTATCTGCGCGGCGGCGGGACGCTGGAGGCGCTGCGGCAGACGCTGGAGGAGCAGCACGTCCGCGCGGCGAGTCTGAACGCGCTTGAGAGCGTTTCCTTTCAGACCAAGGCTGGCGGGCGGATGCTGCGCGAGCTGAGCGACTGGTGCTTTGCGGCCTGCCGCGTGCTCGGCTGCGACTGCATGGAGGTCATCGCGTCCTTCAACGTGCCGGAGGGGATCTCCGCGGCGGCGATCTGCCGCGAGACCGCCGATTCGCTGCTGCGGCTCTCGGACGCCGCGGCGGACTACGGCGTGCGGCTGGCGCTGGAATTTATGGCCGTGCCGGGCAGCTCCGTGCAAACCTTCGCGCAGTGCGCGGAGATCCTGGAAACCGTGGACCGCGGCAATGTGGGGATGCTACTCGACACTTGGCATTTCTGTGCCGGCGGCTCGCGGCCGGAGGAGCTGTCGGCTCTGCGCGGCGACCGGCTCTTTATGGTCCATGTCAGCGACTGCCCGGCGCGCGCCCCGTTCACGGCACAGCGTGCGGAGAGCTACTGGCCCGGCGAGGGCGACGCTCCCTTGGAGGAGCTGCTGCGGAGCGTCCGGGCGACCGGCTACGACGGCCCCTGCTCCGTCGAGGTCATGGACCCGAATGTGCTCGCCTTGCCGGCGGGGGATGCTATCCGCCGCGCGGCGGAGACGATGAAGCCGCTGCTTGCGCGGGTGGAGCGGTAAACGCTCAGCCCTCCGCGCGGAGGATCACCGGTTCGCCCGTGCAGTGCAGGACACCGCTTTCCACGGTGACGGTACTGCGGTCGATGAGGTTTTCATACACGCCGTCGGCGGCGTCCACGCGCACATCGGCGGCTTTTGCCTTGAGGGAGAATACGCCCACGAAACGCTTGCCCGCGCTTCCGCGCTGAAGGAGCGCGAGGTCGTTCGCATCGTCCGCGTCGGCGAAGAACCAGTCGGCGCTGCCGAGCTGCTGCTTGACCGCGTACAGACGGCGCAGCAGTCCGCTCAGGTCGCGGCCGGTGCGGCGGTCGATGGGGTCGAGGTCAAAAAGGCTGGGCAGATGGTCGTTTACAAATTCCTGCCCCGCGTAGAGCAGCGTCGTGCCCTTGAGAAAATAGAGCATCGCCGTGTCGTTCACGAGCGCGCGCTCGTCGCGCACGAAGGAAGCGATGCGCGGCTGGTCGTGGTTTTCCAGAAAGCGGAGCTTGTTGTAGTTCGCGGGGTAGCAGGCCTCCTGAAAATTCAGCGCGTCCAGATAGCGGCTCAGGGGGACCTCGCCGCGCAGATACCGGTCGAATACCTCGCGCACGTCGTACTCGTATTCCAGATCGAAGGCACGAAACACCTCGCCGTCCGACGCGGAATAGACGCCGTGCCGCCGCGCGAGACAGCCATAGCTGCGGTGGACCGTTTCGGCGAGCCAGATGCAGTCCGGGTTTACGGCGGCGACCGCCGCGCGGGCCTGCAGCCAGAATTCCACAGGAACGAAGGACGCCACATCGCAGCGGAAGCCGTCCACCAGACCGGCCCACATTACAAGCGTATCCGTCAGATATTGCCAAAGCCCGCGGTTGGAGTAGTCCAGGTCGATGACGTCTGCCCAATCACCGAGCTTGTTGCCCGGCTTGCCGTCGGGCCCGCGGTAGAAGTATTCCGGATGTTCGCGGTAGAGAACAGAGTCGGGCGAGGTGTGGTTGTAGACCACGTCGATCATGCATTTCATGCCGCGTGCGTGGATCTCGCGCACCAGCGCTTCAAAGTCCTCCATCGTGCCGTAGGCAGGGTTGACGGCGCGGTAATCGCGGTTGGCATAGGGGCAGCCCAGCGTGCCTTTCTTGCCCTCGACGCCGATGGGGTGAATGGGCATCAGCCAGATGATATCCGTCCCCAGCGCGCGGATGCGGTCGAGGTCGGGAATGACGGCGCGGAAAGTGCCCTCCGACGTGTGGTTGCGGACGTAAATGGAATAGATCACCTGATTTTGCAGGCGCGGATCGGTGTTTGCAGCCATGTGGCGTTACCTCCTCAATGCTTTATGCCGCGATTGTAACACAATATTTTACTTTTGCAAGAGGGGCGTTTCCACAAAAGGAAGCGTCCCTTTTCGACCAGCGTCCGACGATCCGTCGGATACGGCTTCATAAAGAAGAACGAGGGGCGGCCCATCGGGCCGCCCCGCTGTGATTGGCGCCGGAAGGCGCCAAGAAAAGGCCGGCTTTTTCACGGGGAAAACGTCGGCCTTTCTGTCGTATGAGCCATCCGCCCTTGCGATCACCGAAGATTCTTGTGGAAGAACGCCTGCGCGTTCTTGTAGAAGACGCCGTCCGCGTCCTCCTGCGAAACGCCGCGGGAGAGCAGGTATTCGTAGAACGAGGCGACCTTGGCGGGCGTATTCAGGCATTCGGGCAGCACGGAGCCGTCGAAGTCCGAGCCGAGGGCAAGGTTCTTCCGCGCGCCCAGCTCGAAGAAGTGCATGGCGTGGCGGTAGAGATCGTCAAGGCTCTTTACGTCGCCGTCGTCGCGCAGGAACTTCACAAAGTAGTTCAGACCGATCAGGCAGTCGCGGCGCACCATCTCGCGGATCATGTCGTCCGTCAGGTTGCGCTTGTGGCTGCACAGCGCGCGGGCGTTGGAGTGCGTGGCGACGAAGGGCTTCGTCGCGACCTCCAGCAGATCCGCGAAGCCGGGGTCGTTGAGGTGGGACACATCCACCAGAATGTTTTCCTTTTCCATCTCGCGCACGGCGGCCTTGCCGAACTCGCTCATGCCGTGGTCCGTGGTGTGGCCCGAGCCGAGCTCGTTCTCGCCGTTCCAGGTCAGAGTGATGGCACGCACGCCCTGCTCGGCGAGCGTGTGGACGCGGGAAAGGTCGCCGGCGAGCACGCTGCCGTTCTCAATGGTCAGGAACGCGGCGGTCTTGCCCGCCGCCCAGGCCTTCTCCATATCGTCGGCGTTGCGGCAGGGGGCGACGCGGTCGCCGAACTTCTCCATCTGGCGGTAGAAATTTGCGCGGTTCTTTTCAAAGCAGTCGATGGCGGCCTGCCCGCGCTCCTCATCGGGGATGAACACGGCGTAGAACTGCGCCCAGTGGACATCCTTCGGCATATTGGACAGCGACAGCACGCGGCCGGGGTCGTCCAGCGTATCGGGATTGCCGGTGTGCGCGTATTTCCAGTATTCTGCCAGCGTGTCGCAGTGCAGGTCGATCAATCCATAGCTGTTCATAAATCAAGCTTCCTTTCTTTGCTTGGGGTCAGAGGGGAAGCTCCTCGCAGAGAAGAACTTCCTTGCTGCGTTCAAATTCGCCGTAGCCGAGTCCGCGTTCCGCTGTTTCGATCTCGCCGACCTGATTGTCATAAGGGTCGGCGCGCCAGTGCTGCTTTGGAACGGTAAACGGCGCCTGAAACGCATTGTTTGCCACCATGCGGTAGGCGTCGAGATTGCCGAAGTAGAACCGGCGGCGTGTCTCGTTCCGGGCGCGCACGGCGGCGATGCCGTAGCTTGGGTCGGCGTAGAGCCAGCCGTAGGGCGCAATGTAGAAGCGCGCCCAGTCATGACCGCCGCAGAAGTCCGGCTCGGCGGTCAGACCGCTTTGCCATTGAGCGGGAATGCCCGCGCAGCGGCACAGCGTGACGAACAGCAGCGCAAATACGCCGCAGTCGCCCGTGTAGCTCCGTGCCGCGGCTTCGGCAATGTTTTCCAAAATGAAGTAGGCGGGCATAAAGGTATACTTCATATTCAGTGTGATGAAGTCGTAGAAAATACGCGCCCTCTCCAGCAGACTGTCCACGCCCTCCGTCAGCGCTTGGACCAGCGCGCGGAGATAGGGCGTAAAGATGATGTGCGGCGCCTCCTCGCCTGTGTCGAAGCAGGGCTGTGCCGCGTCCGGCTCGATGGCGGAAACATCGTGATAACGGGCCGTGTGGACATAGGAGTATTCGACCGAGAACTCGTGGTTCTCCGTCATCGTTTCCTCCCAGCACACGGTGCGCTGGAGCGCGTCCTCCGGTGCGGGACGCCCGTTCGGGGGATAGAGCGCCTCGATGCGGATGTCGCTTTGCTGCTCGCAGGCGGCGGGCAGCGGCAGGTGGACGCGCACAAACATACCGGGCGTGAAGACCTCGTCCTTCACGCGTACGCTCGCGCGAATGCGGATGCGGTTTGCGATCTTTCCGTTTTCGCGCATCCGCCGGTGGACATGGTCAAGACGGCCCTCGCCCTCCTCCGCCGTCACGCTTTCCACGCCGTACAGCTTCACGCCCGCACGCGCGGCGAAAGCGGGCTCGGCCTTGCACATGGTGGAAAAGAAGCGGTCAAAAAAACGCATCTCGCCGCCGATGTACAGCCAGCCGATCTTGCCCGCGTCCACGCGCTCGTCGAATTCCTCCTCGGTAAAGTCGGGAATGTGCGCGCGTACCTCGGCGAGCGCGTCGGCGCGCGTGAGCGGGTAGTCTGCGGGGATGCGCCGCATGATCTCACGCTCTGCCGTCAGGCAGGCGCGCAGCGCATCGGGAATGTTATCCTGCGCGAGGCGGCGGTCGATGAGCCGTATGGCTCCCTCAAAGTCGCCCCATGCCTTGCGCCTTGCAATGTCGTCCGGCAGGCCGACATTCAGAAAGCGCAGATTATCGTTGCTGTTCATGGATAGACCTCCCGTTGATCTGGGGAAGAGGAGAACCTGCCTGCTGCGGGCAGGTCCTCTCTTTTCCGTGGAAGAGGCAGGGAGCTCATGCCATCAGGTTGAGCAGCCAGCCCATGCCGAGACCGGCAAAGTTACCGATCGCCTGGCCGAAGATGCCCATCAGAACGCCGATACCGGCATAGTTGGGATTGTAGGCGACGGCGATGATCGGCGCGGAGGCCGGACCGCCGATGTTGGCGACCGACGCTGTGGAGACCATGCACAGATCCCAATGGAACAGCTTGGAGAGAATGTACATACCGACAACATGGAGAACGAGGACGAACACACCGTAGACGACCCACATCGGAGCCTCGATCAGAGCGTTCAGTGGCGCCTGCGTGGCAAGCAGAGCAACAACGGCATAGAGAAGAACGCTGGAAAGCTCATTCGCGGCGGGCAGCTTGCCGAGCGGAGTTATGGCGCAGACGAGACCGAGGACCGTGACGAACAGAGTCGTGCAGGTACCCTTATCAAACATCTTGAGTCCCATACCGGCGAAACCGGCGCCCATCTTCGCGCCGACCCACTGAGAGAGCGCGGAAACAATGAGAGCAAGGCCGATTATCCAGACCCAGTCGCCCGAGGTCGCCTTAGCCTTCTTCTCCTTCTCGACCTCTTCGTTGGCGACATCGGCGATCGCGGAGAGCTTGGAGGTGTCCGCCTTAACGGACTTGTCCCACTTGGAGGAGTAGCGGACCATGAAGATCAGAAGGGCGATCCACACAGAGTAGCAGACGGTATCAAGCGTGAGCGCGCAGGCATACGCGCCGGGGTCGACGGGAAGCGCGTCCTGCATGGCGGCCATGTTGGCAGAGCCGCCGACCCAGGAGGCGTACAGAGCGGCCGTTGCGCCCCAGATGGTCTCACCGCCGCCGAGGCTGCTCTTGAAAATGGGGAAGCCGATGATGAAGCCGATCGCGAGCGTGACGGAGCAGCCGAGGAAGATGGCGATCATGCGGCCGGAGAGCTTGGCGAGCTTGCGGAAGTCGCAGCGCAGCAGCATGACGAAGATCATTGCATACAGCAGATTGTTCTTCAGACTGTCGTAGGCCGACGAGACCGCGTCGGAATTGAACAGGCCCATCGTGCAGAACACCATGTTGAGCAGATAGATCCAAACGAGCGGGGGCATATAGTTGAAGATCTTCCACTTGGCGTATTTTTCGAGCGCCAGCAGGCCGCCGGCTACAAACATCAGAAACGCGATGAAGGTAAAGCCGTTTTGAATAGCAGGTAACATACTTTTTCTCTCCTCTAAAAAATATATTTTTCAAACGGGTGGTACCGACCCGTTTAAAAACAAAAAAGCCCAACAAAACCAGACCCCCAAAGGCGGCCCAATTCTGCTGGGTTTCAGCTGTGACGCCATCGCGGCGAGCGGTGGCAGACAGTCGTGAAGCAGCTATGCGATTGTTCTCATTCGTTTCCGGTCATCAGCCGCCAGCGCTTGAGTGCGTCACGGTAGGCGACCAGCACAGCCTTGCGCGAGGAGCCGCCGTAGCGGCGGTTCAGCGCATCCTCCAGCCAGTTGTCCACCTCAGGGAACGTCTGACCGAGGAACAGCCTGCGCAGGAAGTCCTGCGTTGTGGCGATCGTGTGCGTGCAGCTGAAGTCCAGAATTTCAAAGGTCGTTTCCTCGACCTCGAACGCCATATAAAAGGTGCCGTACATCTTTGTGATGGCATTGTCGGCATTGAGCACCGTGACGCCGGCACAGCCCTGCGAAAGGAAAATCTGCTTTTTGGCGGTCTGATAGTCCTCATAGCTCGGATGAATGTCCAGATGATTTGGCGAAACGTTGGTAACGACCGCGATATCCGGCCGACAGTTCATGCTGTGGAGCTGGAAAGAGCTGAGCTCGAGCACCGCCCAGTCTGTGCTCGTCATTTCCGGCGCTTTGTCAAGCAGCGGCGTGCCGATGTTGCCGCCGAGAAATACGCGGTGTCCCTGCGCCTTCAGGAGCTCGGAAATAATGGTGGTAGTCGTCGTCTTTCCGTCCGAGCCGGTCACGGCGATGATGCGGCACGGGCAGACCTCAAAAAACGCCTCCATCTCGCTGGTGATCTCCGCCCCGGCGGCACGCAGCCGGCGAAGCGCAGGGATCTCCGGGTGCATCCCGGGCGTGCGGAAGACGACGTCCGCCCGCACATCGTCGAGATACCCCTCGCCGACGTGCAGCACCGCGACCGCCTGTTCCAGCTCCAGCACCTCCGCGTCGAGCTTCTCCCGCGGCGTGCGGTCGCAGCCCGTGACGTCAATGCCAAACCGCAGCAGCAGGCGCACGAGCGGTCGGTTGCTTACACCGAGGCCAAGCACCAGTACGCGCTTCCCCTGCAGCCGGGTGAAATATTCCGTTACAGTCATGATCTATGTCCTTCTTTCCCCTGCGCCGCCCGGCGCAGGCGTTGAACTACTCCCATATTATATCCGCTCGGGATAAATTTTGCAATCCGTTTGACATTTCCGCCAAAATAAAGTAAAATAAACATGACTGGGACGGACAGCCGCGCATCTGCGCTGAAAAGCGCCCATGTGAGGAAAGTCCGGGCACCACAGGGCAAGGATAACGGGTAACGCCCGCCGAAGGCGACTTCAGGAAAAGTGC
>ERZ772861.2661-NODE-2661-length-11798-cov-3.477731_pt1 | contig 11798 bp, 10 predicted proteins | sample MGYA00512135_ERZ772861 | MGnify/ENA primary metagenome ERZ772861 (study PRJEB29015, sample SAMEA2737700) | human gut metagenome | biome: human gut; feature: human-associated habitat; material: faeces | place: China | collected 2012 ...
GCACAATTCACGAGAAATGACAATAGTTTTTTGGAAATTTGCTGAAAAATGCAATTAGCTATAGCTATGAAAATACTACTATTACAATAAATATGATAGAAAATGAAGAAAAACAGCTTTTAGATGAGATAATGATAGACTCGTCACCAGTTTTATTTTTGGGTGCAGGTTTTTCTAAAGGGTCAAAAAATGAAAATAATACGCTTGATGGTAAAGGCATATGGAATCTTATCTTAGAGTCTTTGGTACTAAAGAAGGCGGATGAATCAGATATCGATGAAATTAAGGGTTATAACTTAAGACGTTTATGTGAATATGTTTATACATTATATGGTGGAAAAAAAGAGCTTACGGAATTACTTACATCTTGTTTTAAAGGAACTAAACCTGATGGAAATAAATTTCATTTGAAATTGACTTCATATCCATGGAAGAAAATTTTCACGGTCAACATTGATGATTTGATAGAAAATATATATAAAGCTAATCAAAAGGATTATTTTGTTCAAAATTCTAATAGATTGAGTCAAGAACCAGAGGATAGAACCATTATATATAAACTTCATGGGTGTGTAAATAGGCCGGAAGAAGGTTATGTTTTTGCGGAATCTGAATATACGGAATTGATAACAAAAAAAATTGATCCCCGTTTAAATCGATTTACAGAGGAATTGCAACATAATAATGTTATTTTTGTTGGAGCAAGTATGGACGAGCCAGATATAGAGTATTATCTAAAAATATATGAAGATGCTGGTTGTAAGTACAGAAGGAACAAATTAATCTTTATTGATTCCATGCCTTCTCTGTATTTAAGAAATAAGGTTAAGTCATTGGATGCAACACTTATTAAAGCAACTGCTGAGGAATTTCTTGATTATATTCAGAAATTGAACTTTTGTCCAGATGAATTGCAGCGTGCACTGATTAACTTAAATTATTGTGGGATTTATAGACTTTCTGATTTGGAAAAAACGTATTTAACTCCTTATGAAAGTCGCTTATATTCTGGAAATTTTTGTAAGTGGCAGGATGTTGCAGATGGATGGGTTGCAGAAATAAGATCGTATGATGAGGCTAAGGATAAACTTGATATGCTTCTCACACAAGAAAATGGGGTCTGTTGTTTTAGTATTTATGGACAGGTGTTTACCGGAAAGAGTTGTTTGCTAAAAACGTTAGCATATTATTTGAATAAAAAAGGGTTTGAAGTTCTTGAGTATAAGGGGAAATTTATTAACACTAATGTTATTTGGAAGTACATGGCTGAAAGTACAAGTACAAAATTTGTACTTGTTATAGATGGTGGTAGCTATTATTATGAACAGATAGAAAAGATGTTTTCCCAAGAAATTATGAATAAGAAAATCGTCATTCTTACAGCGGCGAGGGAGTATTATCATAAGAAAAAACGGTATTATTTAGAAGGAAATCCATATGTTGATTATAGAATTAGTGCATCTTTTTCAAGAGAGGATGCAGAAATATTAGTGGACAAATTGGATTCCAAGGCGCATTTGTCATTTATGGCATCGATGAAACCAAGAGAACAACGGGAGTATGTTTTTAAGCAGAGAAGTATGGTAAATTTGATACTTAACTTAACATATGGAAAATTGGCGGAAAAAATTGGAAAGGCATATAGATTTATGTTGCCAACATTATCTGAAATGGAACAGAGATTGTTACTTGAGTTAGCTATTTTTGACACGGCAGATATCGAGTATTACCCTAGAGAATTATTTGTTGAAAAATATGGAAGTTGTGTAAAAATGGATTCTGACGTTTCGATCGATAAGATGCGTGTTGTTGATTATGCAAGGATGGATGAACGAGGATTGGCATTAAGAAATTCGTTACTTAATAATTGCATTTTGGAATATAAGAAAAACGAAGTAGAGGTATCAATAATAGACATATTGATATATATATCTAGATATGTTAAAGAACGAAATAACGATATATGGTATTTTGTATTTCAATGTTTGACCAAGGAAGAAATTCTAGAGAGGCGCTTTAAGCTTGAACATAGGCAAATAGAGAAGATATATTTGTCTGTAAAAGAAAATTATATGGATATTAGTTATTATTGGTTACAGATGGGATTACTTTTCCAGAAAAGAGAGGATTATATTTCAGCCTATAATTACTTGGAAAAGTCATCTAGTATAAGACCTAATTCTTATAAAATCCAACATGCAATGGCGCGAAATTTTTTAAGACATGCAAACTGTACAAAAGATATTGTAGAAGCGAAAAATTTGTTTACAAAAGGTGAAGAAAATATGAAGAAATTAATCGATAGTAAGGATTATGGAAAAGAGAAGGCAAAACCGTTTTCTGTTACTTGCTATGTATCAGAGAAAATCAAGTTTATGATGAAATTTAATATTGTTCCTTCGGATAAGGAATTGCAGTATCTAATTAATTCACTTGATAGTGTAAAAAATTCCATGGACGATTATATGGAGACAGTATATAAATCCTTTTATGCTTTTTTAGTAAATATTCATAAGCAGGACATGATTAGAATGGATTTTTCAAGTCCTTATTTGAAATATATAGGTAATCCTGTAACGGTAAGGTTGTTTGATAATAATGAGGATCCGATTATTGAAGCTATAAATTAGTTTGAAAAGATTGGAGAATACTGTGTATGTTAATAATTTTTGTGAGAAATACTTTAAACGTATAAAAGAATATTGGTATATTTATCACTTAATTTTAGCTGATGATAGATTTGGGGGTGAGGATTCTACTTACTCATTTATTCGAGTGATGAAAACTTATACATAATAGAACTGGTTATGCTACTGTTTTGTATCAAGTCTGCGTGTTGATTAGATAATAAAGAGTGGGATAAGAGATGCAACTATGTTTTAGTGCAAAATACTCATTCATTGAAATTCTCCGACAATCACTCTATACACGTGATATACAAACGACATCAAAATCCCAGTAAATCTGCGGACACCTTAGAAGCTGCTATGCTCGCTCAGGGTGTTTGCTAATCTTTCTATCAAAAATTACATCTTACCATTCGAAATCAACAGCTTACCGCAATTTAATTGCGGCAGGCTGTTTTTGCGTCTATGCTGTAGAAAAGGTGAAGGGAGCGGATACAGGATGGATGCAATCATAAAAGTAGAGAATTTAAAAAAGTATTTTAAGGAAGTAAAGGCTGTAGATGATATCAGCTTTTCAGTGGAGAGAGGTGAGTTATTCGGATTCCTGGGAGTGAATGGAGCAGGCAAGTCTACGACAATCAATATGATGTGTACGCTGTTTCGTCCAACGGCAGGGGAGATAGTGATTGACGGCTGCCTCGCAGGTAAGGAAGATGCGCAGATCAGAAAGAGAATCGGCGTGGTATGGCAGAACAACTGTCTGGATGATAAGTTGACCGTAAAGGAAAATCTGTATGTAAGAGGTGCCCTTTTCGGGGAGAAGAGGAATTCGTTCAGGGAGCATGTGACAGAGCTGTGTGAGAGATTACAGCTGCAGGATGTATGGAGCAGAAGATATGAGAACCTGTCGGGAGGACAGAAGAGACGCTGCGAGATTGCGGCTGCATTATTGAACAGACCGGAAGTATTGTTCCTGGATGAGCCAACGACAGGTTTGGATCCGGCAACGCGCAGGCTGGTATGGGAGAGCATAGACCGGATGCGTATCCGGAATCAGATGACGGTTTTTCTTACGACTCACTATATGGAAGAGGCAGCCAGGGCGCATCACATAGCGATTATGGACAGCGGGAAGATAAAAGAGGTTGGTACGCCTTTTGATTTAAAGGAAAAATATGCAGAAGATACGTTACGATTAATCCCTATGCAGGATAAGGAAAGAGAACTGACAGAGGCTTTGCAGGGACATTCTTATCAGAAAGTGCAGGAGGCTTATCATCTGCAGGTCGCAAAAAGCATGGATGCATTACCGGTACTTGCCAAAGCAAAGCCATATATCAATGGATTTGAGATGATACAGGGAACGATGGATGATGTCTTTTTGAATATTACGGGAAAAACACTTGGAGCTGGTTCCGGGGAAGGTTTGTAGAAAGGCGGGAGTTTGAGATGAGAGAGATTTTTTATTTGACAAAGAGAAATTGTCTGGTGTATTTAAGGGATAAAAGCGCAGTATTTTTTTCCTTATTGTCTATGCTGATCGTATTGGGATTGATGGTCGTTTTCCTTGGAAAGATGAACAGTGAGAATGTGCTGTCAGTAATAGAAGAATATGGTGGACGCAAAATTACGGCGCAGGACAGGGAAAACGCAGCATATCTGATACAGATGTGGACACTTGCTGGAATTATTTCAGTAAATGCGGTGACAGTTACAATGACAGTGCTTGGAAATATGGTGCAGGACGAGACGAGAAAGAGGATCATGGCTTTTTATGTGACGCCGGTAAAAAGGCTTTATCTGGCGCTTGGATATATTTTCTCCGCCTGGATCATCGGAACTTTTATGTGTCTTCTGACATTTGCAATGGGAGAGGTATTCTTTTTCCTGAAAGGGTATGATATGCTTTCTGTAAAAGATGCCTTGACATTGACAGGAATGATCATGTGCAGCGCATTGACATATTCTTCCATAGGATATGTAATCGCATTGTTCGTACACAGTAACAGTGCGTGGAGCGGTATTCTGACGATTATCGGTACTCTGGTTGGTTTTGCAGGAGGCATTTATTTGCCGATGTCACAGCTTTCTATCGGAGTACAGAAGATTCTCAAGGCACTTCCGATATTGCATAGCGTGTCCATGATGAGGGCGGTAAGTACGCAGCAGATTGTGGAGCAGACCTTTGCAGGAATGCCGGATGGGCTGATTCCTGTGTATCGTGATAAAATGGGAATTACAGTTACTGTGGCAGGCAATATATGGAGTATAAGAGAACAGGTGTTATTATTAATGGCATATACTTTTTGCGCTATTATATTAGCGGTTATCATTACAAGGAACAGGAAGTTAAAGGACAGGTAAAAGAGGGGGTAATTGGGTGAAAATTACGATACTGGATTGCAGTGAAGGGGAAGAGGAAGAAATTATTATAAAATGCCGGAACCTGGACGAACAACTCCTTCGTACAATCTATGCACTGAAATCGGGACGGGATAAAATTACTGTATCCAAAGAGGATAAACTCATGCAGATACAGCCAAGGGACATTTATTATTTTGAAGCAGTGGATAACAGAGTATTTGTCTACATGGAGAAGGAAGTTTATGAAACGAAGCTGAAGCTGTATGAGCTGGAAGACAATTTTCAGAATACAGATTTTTTCAGGGCTTCCAAGTCAACGATCATCAATCTGGTTCATGTGAAGAATCTAAGCCCATCACTGGGAGGCAGATATGAGGTATGTATGAAAAATGGGGAAAAACTCATGATCTCCAGACAATATGTACCTGATTTGAAACGTAAACTTGGATTAAAAGGTTAGGGGGAGAGAAAATGAGAAAAATAAAAATGGTTCTCAATAAATTTATGGCGATTACTACGGGTGAATTGATTGCAGTCGGCTTTTTCACCAATATTCTGTATCCCATTGATTCTATTACATCGGATATATTCTGGCAGATTCTGTTTACGTCCTTCCTTTGTGCACTCAGTACACTAATCTATCCGGATGACAGAATATCTACCAGAAAAGCCATTATGCTCACAATGATTCATTATTTCATTATCATTGCTATCGTTCTGGGTTGCGGTTATTTATTTGGCTGGTACACGGTCACTCATATAAAAAGTGTTGTATATATGGTTCTGTCCATTACAGTCATTTATGGGGTAATATCTGCGATTAGTTGGAAAAAGGCAGTAGCTGAGGCAAATAAACTCAATGAACGGATTCAGGAATACCAAAAGAGAGTATAACCTTCATAAAGCAGTAGCCAAATTTGATATTTTGCGCAATAATCTATATAGAAAGCGATGTGCTTCCGAAACTGGTTTATAACAGTCAGGAATCTTATAATTTGGGGGAATGGATATGACACAAGAGCAAAAGGAGTATCTGCAGAAATTTTGGACGGATATAGAGAGGGCAGGGGATGAGCTGCGTAATCAGCCCATGCCGGAACTAAGAGAGGAAGACTTTTTCCTTTTTAAGGAAACAGGCAACCGTCTTATTTATGAGGGGGAGTATTTTGGACGCAGAAAGTACTTAACGGTATTTGGTATTTTATCAGAATTTGAGGGCAAAGAAGAGAATCTGAAGATGTTGGCACAGGTGTTGGATGCTATTTGTACAGAAAGATTCTGGGCGCTGCCTGCACATGTGAATTTTGACGCACTGGATGAGAAGACGATTGACCTGTTTGCAGCAGAGACTGCACAGAGTCTGCTGGAGATTGTGGATATACTGGGAGATAAGCTGCCTGCGCAAACAGTAGAAAGAGTTGTATGTGAGGTAACTGATAGAGTGATTGTGCCTTTTGTGACATCAACAGTACCTTACAGCTGGTGGGAACAGGACCGCTGCAACTGGGCAGCAGTATGTGCAGGTTCGGTAGGAATGGCAGCCATTTATCTATCCCACTGGTATGAGAAAAGGCAGCAGCCGAAGGATGAGAGACTGCCAGAGGATTGGAAACAATCTATTATCGGCCGTGTCTGTGATGCGCTGCAATGCTATCTGGATGGAATGGAAGAGGATGGCGCATGTACGGAAGGATTGGGCTATTATGCATATGGAATGAGTTATTACACCGGTTTTGCCCAGGCTCTGTATCAGGAGACAAAAGGCAGCATAGATCTGATGAAAAAGCCAAAATGTGAAAAAATCGCATTATTCCAGCAGAAGTGCTATTTTGGCGGAGGGGTCAGTGTAAGCTTCTCAGATGGCAGCAGCCATGAGACTTTCCTGCCGGGACTTACTTCTTATCTCAAGCATTGCTATCCTCAGGTAGTGACACCGGATTATTCCCTTGCGAGGTCTTTTGACGGGGATGCCTGCTACCGCTGGCTTTCCAATGAGCGGAATATCCGCTGGCTGAAACAGTATGACAATGCGGAAACAGAAAATGAGACAGCTAAGGATTGGAGCTATGAACTGCTTGCGGCTGCCCAGTGGATGATGTGCAAGGATCCGGCAGGAAATGGATATGCGGCAAAAGGCGGTAACAATGATGAGAATCATAATCATAATGATATCGGACATTTTCTGTGCATTTATGAAGGTGAGATGCTGCTGACGGATCTTGGCGCCGGTGAGTATACCAGAGATTATTTCTCAGACGGAAGATACGGGATTCTGTGCAACCGCTCCCTGGGACATTCTGTACCTCTGATCAATGGACAGGAACAGTGTGCTGGTAAGGAATATGCAGCAGATGCTTTCTGCTGGGAGGAAAAAGACAAAAATCTGACGATATCCTTCGGTGGAGCTTATCCAGATGGATGCATTCATAAAATACAGCGTAGTATTCGTGCCTGGGATGAGGATGTGCAATTACATTTGTGTGTAGAGGATTCTTTTGAGATATCGAAACAGACAAGGACAATTACGGAGAATCTGGTAACGCAGTATCTGCCGATAGTAGAAGGCAATGTGATTCAGATACAGGGTAACAGGGCAAAGATAGAGATTGCAGTAGAAGGTGCAGATGGGGACATTCAGATATTATCGGAGTCTCACAGTAATCACAATGGGCAGCAGGAGCCGGTGTATCTGCTGCAATGGAATGTGAAATTACAGGGTAAGGATACGGTATGCAATATGAGTATATGCTGCAGTCCGAGATAGCAGACAACATATAAATATCCACAAAATTATCCACAATATCCACAGATATCACTACAAAATTCATAAAAATATGTAAAATTGACAAAAAATTCAGGTAATTTATATATTTACAGACAGATAAAGGATACAGATTTTATGAAAGAAAGTCTTAAAGCCTGATAAATATAACAAGTATCGTGGTCTATAATGGGTGAAAATCAGAAGAATATGCTATTGCTTTTTACTGTTAAAAAGGATATAGTAAAAACAAAGCATGATAATAATTTAACGCACTAAAATTTATAAGCGCAATACTGCGCAGAAAGAGGTAAGTTATGGCAATCTTAGTTACAGGCGGTGCCGGTTTTATCGGTAGCCATACAGTAGTTGAATTACAGAATGCAGGCTATGATGTAGTTGTATTAGATAATCTTTCCAATGCAAGTGAGAAATCCTTACAGCGAGTAGAGAAGATTACAGGTAAGCCTGTTACCTTTTACAAGGCAGATATCCTTGACAGAGAAGCTCTGGAAGAGATATTTACAAAAGAAAAGATTGATTCCTGTATTCACTTTGCAGGACTTAAAGCAGTAGGTGAGTCTGTTGTAAAGCCATGGGAATATTATAATAACAATATCGCAGGTACTTTAACACTGGTAGATGTTATGAGAAAGCATAACTGCAAGAACATTATCTTCTCTTCTTCTGCTACTGTATATGGAGATCCTGCATTCATTCCTATTACAGAAGAGTGCCCTAAGGGACAGTGTACGAATCCTTATGGCTGGACGAAATCCATGCTGGAGCAGATTCTGATGGATATGCAGAAAGCAGATCCTGAATGGAACGTCATCCTGCTTCGTTATTTTAATCCTATCGGTGCCCATAAGAGTGGTCTGATTGGCGAGAATCCTAATGGTGTACCTAATAATCTGATGCCATATATCACACAGGTAGCTGTAGGTAAGCTCAAACAGCTTGGTGTATTTGGTAATGACTATGATACTCCGGATGGAACCGGCGTAAGAGATTATATCCATGTAGTAGATCTTGCTGTTGGTCATGTAAAGGCATTGAAGAAGATTCAGGAGAAGGCTGGTCTGTGCATTTACAACCTGGGTACAGGCGTAGGCTACAGTGTACTGGATATCGTTAAGAATTTTGAAGCAGCTACAGGCATTAAGATTCCTTATGAAATCAAACCAAGACGTGCCGGCGATATTGCTACGTGCTACTCTGATGCATCTAAGGCAGAGAGAGAGCTTGGCTGGAAAGCACAGTATGGTATTAAGGAAATGTGTGAAGACAGCTGGAGATGGCAGTCACAGAATCCTAACGGATATGATGATTAATATAAGATAAAGAAAGTCCCACCTCATTAGAGGTGGGATTTTTGCGTTTTGATAAGCTTGCATTCTTCTTCTGGTCATGTTACACTGTAACAGACTACTTTACATATGTAAAGACACATGTAACTATACAGGAGGAGAGTATGGAGAAGTTTAAAAGTTTTCTAAAACGTAAGGACATTGAAATATCTGCCAAAAGATATGGAATTGATGCCCTTGGAGCAATGGCACAGGGGTTATTTGCCTCACTGCTGATTGGAACAATTATTGCTACGCTGGGTGAACAGTTGGGAATGGAGGTACTGGTCAATATAGGAGGATATGCGAAGGCTGCTACAGGACCTGCAATGGCAGTTGCCATAGGATATGCGCTGCACTGTCCACCGTTGGTATTGTTCTCACTGGTTGCTGTAGGTGGTGCAGCCAATACACTGGGTGGTGCCGGAGGACCTCTGGCAGTATTACTGGTAACGATTGTAGCTGCAGAATTTGGTAAGGCCGTTTCCAAAGAAACCAAGATTGACATTATCGTTACGCCTTTTGTCACGATTACAATAGGAAGTCTGTTATCCATGTGGTGCGCACCTGCGATTGGTGCGGCAGCCAGTGCAGTTGGAGCAGCGATTATGTGGGCAACTGAATTACAGCCTTTCTTTATGGGAATTATCATCTCTGTCATTGTAGGAATTGCATTGACATTACCTATCAGCAGTGCTGCAATCTGTGCGGCTTTGAGTCTGACAGGATTAGCAGGAGGCGCTGCAGTAGCAGGCTGTTGTGCCAATATGGTAGGTTTCGCGGTATTAAGCTTTAAGGAGAATAAGTGGGGTGGATTATTTGCCCAGGGAATTGGAACCAGTATGCTGCAGATGGGCAATATTGTACGTAATCCAAGGATATGGCTTCCTGCAATTCTTACTTCTGCAATTACAGGTCCGGTTGCCACCTGTATATTTAAGCTGCAGATGAATGGTGCAGCAGTTGCATCTGGTATGGGTACTTGTGGTCTGGTTGGACAGATTGGTGTATATACGGGATGGATTAATGACATTGCAGCTGGTACGAAGAGTGCTATTACAGCCTTTGACTGGATAGGACTTATCCTGATCAGCTTTATCCTGCCAGGAATCCTTGCCTGGGCATTCGGACTCCTCTTACGCAAACTTGGCTGGATCAAGGAAGGGGACTTGAAGTTAGATTTATAAACTTTTGGGACGCAATTTGCCTCTGTCAATTGATTTTGTGAACACGTCGAAACTGTAAGCACTTCTAAGGTTCACAAGACTCAATTGACAGAGGCAATTGCTGTCTATTGAAAACTTTCAATTTTAGATATTTTAAATTGGTATATACAGCAGAAAAGTTCATGATAGTTCGATGAATGCAGCTTAGGCAGTGATGTCTAGTATTTCTTGAACAAAGAACAAATGCTTGCAAGCCAGGCGCAACTGTTTGAGCCCAAAGGGCGAGTTTTGCGCTTGGCTTGTACGCTAAGCATTTGAGATGCAGTTCTTAGAAATACTTACATCACGTACGTGGCAAATGAATCGAACTATCATGAACTTTCTGCGTGACTTATCATTTATTTGTAGATTCCCTGAAAGATTTTACCGGCATGTTTCTGCAGGGCGTTGAGGACGATCATACCGAGGATACCGCAGGAAATGAATTCGCCGATGCCTACAGTCAATGCGAAATAAGGCAGGCTGCCTTCAAACTGATAAACATAGGATAATACCAGAGGTACGACAATGATGTTCGCAATGATAGGCGGAAGTGGTGCCAGCCATTTGTGCTTACGCAGTGCATAAGTACCGAAAGCACCAACCAGAGTAGCCAGACTTCCAAAGATGACATCCAATGGCATACAGCCGGTAAGAATGTTGCTGAGCAGACAGCCTGCGAACAGACCGGGTATTGCAGCCGGAGTGAAATAGGGCAGAATTGTCAGCGCCTCAGAGAAACGGACCTGAATGGCATAATTAGCCAGACCGAGTGCATTTGCAATAAAAGTCAACACGATATACAGTGCCGCAATCATTGCTGCCTGTGCCAGAAACACAGTAGGGGATAATTTTTTCTTCATATTGTTATGCTCCTTTAGTTTTAATTAAGGTCAGGAAGGTCTCGAACTGACCGATGGGCAAATTTAAGCCCGATTCCTCATTATACTAAAAAAAAGCAAAATGTCAAGAAATGATTTTTTTATAATCCAAGTGTAATCTGAATCAGATTTTTATCCAGCATAATGGTACGGTTCCATGGGTTGAGAATGATGCCGGAAATAGCATCAGCCTGAAGGGCAGAGGTGAAGAGTTGCTTGATATCTGTCATAAAGGTTGACATAACACTATTACTTCCTTTTAATTCTTCATCAAAACTGGTAAATGCCATCCACCAGACTTTCCCATCATCAGTCGTAATTGCCTGTAATTTCAACTGATTGTCACCTGTGGGTGGTTCTACTGCAATTACGAATTGTCCTTTTTCCTGCATGCGTCTGCGGATTACGGTCAGAGTATGTGCCAGCATTTCCTGCGTAGGCTCCTGCTGTAAGGCAGCAATCGCTTCTTCTATTTTCTCATTTCCTTGTAATTCATTATCTTTCATGAAATGTCCTCCGTATTTATAATATGTACTCTCGGAATCTTCTTCAAACAAAGCATTCTGGCTACATTTCCGATATACTGCTTCCATTTTCTCGTCGTACATACC
>ERZ772861.2665-NODE-2665-length-11784-cov-2.613778_pt1 | contig 11784 bp, 6 predicted proteins | sample MGYA00512135_ERZ772861 | MGnify/ENA primary metagenome ERZ772861 (study PRJEB29015, sample SAMEA2737700) | human gut metagenome | biome: human gut; feature: human-associated habitat; material: faeces | place: China | collected 2012 ...
CTTAATTTTTTTTAATTTATGTCATATTAAAAATCCTATCTATTAAAGCAATAAATTGCCCAATAGATAGGATTTTCTTATATATAAACTAACTTTCCTGCATTGGTGGAGTAAAATTCTCTATTGCCTCTCTAAGCTTTGGATGATGAATTATAAAATGAATTGCCGGAGATTTTCCCTTAGAAATCATAACCCACTGCCCTTGATGTATTATTATCTGCAAGTTGCGGAAAGTATGTGCAGATGTCTGCTTAAAAATATAATTTGGGTGTTTTTCTGCATACTTTAGGCTTTGCTTTAAATGTTCAAGATAGTCTTTGTATGTATACAGTATATCATTTTCGTAAAACATTCCGGAAAGAGGGAGCGACATAGGATAGTTTTCAAATTCTTCTTTAGTTATATAAGGAATTTCGTCCTCAATGATATTATTTCTAAGAATTTGCCCTGCAATATTTCTTTGTTGTTCAGCATAAGACATTATATTCTGTTTATCTGCTTCCGAAAGAGAATGTTTTTCTAAAAACTTCTTTAAATAATTCTCCTCCATAGTATAAAGTGGTAGTGAAGATAAAATACTTCTTCTCTTTCCTTCTGTGTGAACATCTGAAAATAAAAAAGCATTCAATGCACTTACACTATCCTCTCTATAAATATCCATAAGGGAATGTGCATTGCTTAACAGTTCGTTCGCTCTCTTATTATAATAGGCAACCTCGTCCTTAGATTTTGTAAGGTAATACTTTCCGTCACTATGATAACCAGAAATATCCTCACCAGATAATGCAACTGTTCCTGATACTTTAAGGAAATGCAAAAAAACGCTATTCTGTATACCTTTTATATAATACGGCGAAATCTGACCTGTCATATACATAGGTATATAGCTTTCAAGCCCGAGCATCATTTCTGAAAACGGTCTATCAACATTATGTATCATATTTAAGTGCAAGCCTTTTTTTAGCATCATAGCCATACCAAACATCCATTTTTTAGGAAAATCTGCGTCCTTAGCCATACTTTCCATTGGCATATCACTATACATTATAACTTGTTCCATAGATTTAGAAAGAACTGTTGCCTTGAGAAAATCAAGCTCACTCTGCATCATATTTTTTAAACCAAAATAGCTTTTTGATGTCGGAAGCTGAAACGGCAATGTTGGTACTTTTAATTCATCAAAATGTATCGCTTTAATATATTCATTTAAATCAAATTCATTTAGCTTATCTAAAAAGTTTGATATGTTATTATCACTCTTGCCTTTTCCATCTATAAGCCATTCTTTTATCTTTTCAAAACGCTTTGAACTATCGGAAAGTTCTTCTTTTGAACATTCCAAAAGTTCAGAAAGTATTTTTATCTGAGAATCGTCCTCAATTTCTCTCGCAACACAGCTTGCAACACTCTCTGCAAATTTAACAGGTTCAGCAGGCTGACGAGAACCATTCTTTATTCTGAATATTGTTGAAGAATCATAGTTTATATATTTGCAAAGCTTTGATACATTTATATTCATTACTGAAAGCAATGTATTAAAATTCTTTCTGAGCCTTTCTCTATCTGCTGTACTTATATCATCACATTCAAGAAAAGAATCTATTACTGATTTTTTTGTTATATTTGGTTGTTTATTTTCTGCTAATATAGCAATAGCTTTACAAAGTCTTTCCAAAGCCTCGCTATTTATTTCAGGCACACGCTCACCTGAGCGATAGCGACTAATAGTAGAAGCTGACAAGCCTGAAATTTCACATAAATCCTTAGCAGTACAATTTATAATTTCTATATAATCATTAAGTCTTTCATTAAATTTCATCTTACTAAACCCCACACTTCTATATAATATTATACACCCCGTGTTAAACTATAAAAGTTATTTTCCAAATTGGAAAGTGACATTATGGAAATAATTCACTACACTATAATATCTTATAGTATAATAAAAATGTAAAAATTTCAAGCCTATGGAGGTGTATTTTATCTATGGTAACTAAAACTTAAACTAAACAAAGCTAAAATAAATTATTTAGTAAAGCGAGGTTGAGAAAATATGAAAAAAACATCAATCAAAAAAACAAACCAAGTGCTGTCGGTTTTGTTATCGTCTTGTATGCTGCTATCAGCTACCACAGCGGCTTCGGCTACTTTAGTAACTGACACTACACAAAACGAACAAATACAAACAAATCTTCCGCCCGAACATACTCCAAAAACATGGACGCTGACCCATGAATTGGGAGGACCTTTTAATTATGTCATTATGCCAGGTGACAGTGTAGTATATAAAGGTGAAACAAAACATTCTATAGAAAAAGGCTTATATGGTCAAGATGTTGCATGGACTAGTGTAGATGCAGGATTCAGCATAAAAAAATATGATACCACATATCTGAAATCAAACTTACCTGAAATTGAATTTACAACAACTGAATGCCGAAATTATGATAGTATTGATGGAGAAAATACTCAAAAAGGTGATATGGTAAAAACCAATACCGGATTTACCAACAATACTGGTAAGATTCTTAGACTATGGTGTACTGGATCTGGAGGTATTGCTGGATATAATATATGGAGTGCAGAAAATAATGTTGTTCAAGTTGCAGGCGTAGTTTTTCGTGAAGCATATGTAACCTTAGAAGCATATGAACCTGAATATAATTTCTCATATGATTTACAAGGTGGCACAGTTCAAGGCGAAAGCTTGCCAAATAAATATTATATAACTAATGAAGAATATACTCTCCATATTCCTGCACCTGTAATAGCAGGCGAACATTTCTACCGCTGGAGCGGAAGTGTTCCATGGGGAACTAGTGCAAGTATTTATCCTACTGGCAGGGCAAAAGGACAATCATACACTGATTTCACATGGAGTTTTGCTGACAATTCGTTTGGTACTTGTGATTTTAAGGATTCTGCATTAGTGGCAAACTATCAAACAGGCTTCACTATGAGTTTTCATGGTATGAAGGGCACAGTAAATAATCAAAGTGATTATATTTACGAAATTGACAAAGAATATAATAAGGAAAAAGATGTCACTGAATATATAGGTTTTGATGAAACTGATTTGGACATTTCCAGAAATGGCTATACCTTTGCAGGCTGGTATCTTGATTCCGATTATACTCGTCCATTCTATGGTCTTAATGATGACCGCACCTATGATATGAATGGTGATGGTGTATATGATTATAAGGATGAAGGCGAACCTTTTGAGGGTAGTAACTGGAATATGGATTTATATGCCAAATGGGAGTCTGCTAAAGCACCTGAAATAACCGAAGGCTCAAAGCAAACATGGATAAAGGCTTCAAACGAAGGAGCAAGCTTCCGCTCTGATGCTGAATATGATGATTTTATCAAAGTTACTATTGATGGTGCAGACCTCTCAACAGAGAATTATACTGTTGAATCAGGAAGCACTATTGTAAAACTTAAAGCCTCATATCTCGAAACTCTTACTATTGGCAAACATACAATCGCAATTGTATCTGAAAGTGGTACGGCTGAAACAGAGTTTTCTGTTGAAACACAAAAAACCGATGTAGACACAACTATTGCTTTTAACCCAGGTGGGACTTGGATACTTATAAATCCTGGCAATAAAGTAGACAGCAACCATTGCGCCTATGGTGAGTTAACACTCGATTCAGACCAACAATATGAAATTATAAATGAATTTTGGGTTCGTGACGATGGCAAAGTAAACTCTTCATCAGGCAAACATGAATACGATATATTTGAATCTGGTCGCAGCTACACTTATGGTATGGAGCTTAAAGCAAAAGACGGATATAAGTTCAATAAAACTGCCAACTATCTGATTAAAGACGCTTGGCATTTTGAAGATATAGATGATGCAATTTGCACTGTTTCTGAAGATGAAAGTATTCTTACCATAAAGAATATGCACACAACGACATTTGAATCTCTTGATAATTACAAAGTAATTGATACGATAGAGGTTAACAATGCTACTCTGACATTCAATGTGGGTGATGCTCCTAAATTTACAGGCAAAGAACCCGAAAACAGTAAATACAGTATTGTAGAATATTGGCGTGATAATGTCAATGGTGAAGGTATATGTACAAGTCCATTCTTCAATCAGGCTTTTGAAAAACATATTGAGAAATTCAAGTCAGGCGTCAACTACGAATACAGTATATATTTTAGAATAAAAGGCGACGCATGGGAAGAAGGTTATCGCTTAGCTGATAGTGTTAAGATTAAAATTAACGGAAAAGATATAGATTTCAGTATTGAAGATATTGATTATAACTGCAGTCTTGAAGCTTGGACTTCCAATCTTATCCCTATGACGCCAACAGAAAACACTGACCCAGATAATCCTGAAAATCCAGGCAAGCCAGGTGAACCATCTACGCCTGATAACCCAAACAAGCCAGGTGAACCAGCTACACCTGATAAACCAAGCAATCCTAGCGAACCAGCTACACCTGATAACCCATCTACCCCGAGCATTCCTAATAATTCTTCCAATCAAAATGGAAAAGTTCCTCAAACTGGTGCAGACAATATGATTATATGGTTTACACTTGGCTTAATCTCAAGTACCTCTATTATTGCAATAGCAATGTATAGAAAAAGAAAAAAATCCTCTAAGTAATTTGATATAACTTTCCCCGAGTTAAGGGCAGGAGGGTAGAAAAATATTCCAGTGGAATGTTTTTCGTAGGGAACTCTATCAAGGGTTTTCTATTCAACTAATGTTACTGATAAGAAAAATAAAAGAGGTGAACTTAGTGACCTAACCTGCCCCAAATTGTGCAGACAGTACAAAAAGTGTACTTAAGATAGAAAATTAAATTTTAAGAAACAAACTGATTTCGTTTTTCAAGCGAAGTCAGTTTTGTTTTTGTTTGAATACGGTAATTGTTGTAGAAGTTGATGTATTCTGTGGATACACTCGGTTTTGAGTATGAAAAAGAAATTTTCAGCTAAAGCACAATATTTGCTACTTGATATTCAATAGATAACTCCACTTCCTTTTTGTGAGCAAGAGAAAATCCCGTATTAATATGTTTTCTATTTCTAATCGCTTATATATCTGTAACTTCTTGATATAAAAAATCCCCCTATGGTAGTTTCCTTTATTCCACCATAGAGGATATCTTTTTCTATTTTCCGTTTTTTACAGACTTGTCCATAGCCTACCTCTTTAGAAACAAAGAGATATTAAGAACCTTATCATTAACAAGCACAAGGACTCCGTCCACCGATTCTACAAGCTTTTTATTTTAGAACCTGTCTTAGATTATCAGCCAGAAATGGCAGAATTGATGTCATCTCTCATACGGATAGCTTCTCGTCTTGCGGCGGCTGCAAAATCCTTTTCGTCACAGCCTTCTTTTTTGTATGCACACATAATTCCACGAGAAGAATTGATAATAGCACCAATACCATTTGAATCAAATGCAGGAGCAACATCTTTTGCACCGCCACCTTGTGCACCATATCCAGGTACAAGGAAGAAGGTGTGGGGCATAGATTTTCTCAATTCTCCGAGCTGTGCAGGATATGTTGCACCTACAACAGAGCCTACTGCTGAATATCCATATTTACCGACAAGCTCTGAGCCCCAGTTTTCGCACATTTCGCCCATAGTTGCATATACAGACTTGCCGTCTGCAAACTCTCTGTCTTGAAGTTCGCCTGATGATGGATTAGATGTTTTGACAAGTACGAAAATTCCCTTGTCAGAATCTTCACAAATCTTGAGCAATGGCTTAATGCCGTCTGTTCCGAGATAACCATTAACAGTAAGTGCATCTGCACCAAAAGCCTCAAACTTAACACCCTCAACATCTGTTGCACCGAGGTGAGCAGTTGCATAAGCCTCCATAGTTGTGCCTATGTCGTTTCTCTTGCCGTCTGTAATTACGAACATACCTTTTTCTTTAGCATATGAGATAGTTTCATATAGAGCCTTAACGCCATAGAAACCATACATTTCATAGTAAGCTGCCTGTGGCTTTATAGCAGGAACTATATCGCAAAGAGCATCAATAAGAGCCTTGTTGAATGTGAGGAGAGCATCTGCTGCACCCTCAAGATTCTTGCCATATTTTGCGTAGGATTCCTCTTTAATGTATACAGGAATATAATCAAGCTTTGGGTCAAGTCCTGCTACTGTTGGATTTTTAGTTTCAATAATTTTAGCGATAAGTCTGTCAAATGACATTGTAATCAGCCTCCGTTTAATTTTATTCTGCAGTGTATACTATTCTTCCACCACAAATTGTATATTTAACACGAGATTTAAGAGTTTTACCCTTAAATGGTGTGTTTTTTGATTTTCCGTGCAGTTTATTTTCATCAACTACCCATTCTTCATCAGAGTTAAAGAGCATAATATCAGCAGGTGAACCAACTGTTAGTGAGCCAGCATTTATTCCAAGAATTTCTGCAGGGGTTGTTGACATAAGCTTTATAAGCTTTTCGAGCGACATAATACCAGTGCTTACAAGAGCGGTATATGAAGCCGAGAAAGAAGTTTCCATACCAATACTTCCGTTAGGTGACTTCTCAAAATCAGCTTTTTCTTCTGGAGTATGTGGTGCATGGTCTGTTGAGATTGCATCGAGAGTGCCATCAAGAAGTCCGTCTATGATAGCTTGCCTATCTGTTTCTGTTCTAAGAGGAGGGTTCATTCTGAAATCTGCATCACGCTTGAGAAGTTCATTTTCTGTAAAGGTAAAGTAATGTGGGCAGGTTTCTGCGGTAACACGAACACCACGAGCCTTTGCATCACGAACAAGTGCAACAGAAGTAGCTGTGCTGACATGGCATATATGAATAGCAGTTCCATATGCAGCAGCTATTGCAATTTCTCTTGCTGTACCAGTATCCTCAGCGGCGGCAGGTATGCCTTTTATACCAAGCAGTTTAGAAACCTTGCCTTCGTTAATTTTTCCGCCGGCTGCAAGAAATAAATCTTCGCAGTGTGCAGCAACTGTAAGACCAAGCTCATCAGCAAGTTGCATAGCCTCTGCCATAAATTTTGTATTTACAACAGGTCTGCCATCATCAGAGAGAGCAATAATTCCCGCCTCTTTAAGTGCAGGAATATCAGTCATTTCCTCACTTTTTAAGCCCTTAGTAATCGCTCCGACAACATAAACTCTTGCGTCTGCATTTTTTGCTTTATCAAGAATATACTTTACAGTTTCTGGAGTATCAACAGCAGGCTTTGTGTTTGGCATGGCAAGTAAGCTTGTTACACCGCCAGCCGCTGCACTTTTACACCCAGTCATAATATCTTCTTTATCAGTAAAGCCTGGGTCACGAAGATGTACATGCATATCTACAAGACCTGGAGCGGCATAAAGACCTGAACCATCAATGGTTTTGCAATCGACAGTAAGATTTTTACCAAGCTTTGATATAACGCCGTCCTCAATCATAATATCGCTTATGCAGTTAAGGGATTGTGAAGGGTCGATGATATGCACATTTTTAATGAGCAGTTTATCCATTGGAAATCAAACCTTTCTTGAAATTTTATCAACCAAGCTGATATAAGTTTATTTCTTCTCGGAATTATTGATTTCATCTGTTGTCTGCTGTGCCTTAGTCTGTGACTGTGAAAGGCTTTCAGGGTCGTTTTTTCCGAAAAGTTTTTCAAAGCGAGATTCTGTTTTTAGAGCAGGAATTGTGCTTTGAGGGGTTCTGTTGTGAACATTTTCTTCATCATTTTGAATAGGCTTTTCAAAAACAACGCTATCATCTTTTGACTCGTTATTAGCATTGGTTTGTTTATTGTCGGAGTTCTCGTTATTTTCTGTTGAATTTTTAACACCAAAGAGCTTTTCAAAACGGGATTCTGTTTTATCAAGGCTTTCGCTGTTTTCAGAAGATGAATCGTTTTTGCCAAAAAGTTTTTCGTATCTTGAAGATATATCACTTTCTGTTGTAGTTTCCTTTATTGGAGCAGATGGAGCTTTTTTAACAGGCTCTGCAGGATTAGCAGTAGGCTGTGGCTTTTCAACGGGTTCTACAGGCGCAACAATAGGCTGTGGCTTTTCAACAAGCTTTGCAGGTGCAATTACTGGCTTTGGAGTATTGTCGATAGGCTTAGTGCTTGCATTTATTGTATTTTCATGCTCAAAAGCATCTTCATCAATTTCAGGAACAACAGCCTTTTTAATTCTTCCGAGGAAGCTTTTTAAAGACTTATCTTTAGTGTCATGAGTATCAGGTTCGGTAATTTCAGGCTTTTTATCTTCAACTACTGGAGCAGACTCTATAGTTTCAGCTTTCTTATCCTCAACTACTGGAGAAGACTCAATTTTTTCAGAGGTTTCTTCCTCGATTGGTTTAATATCATTCTTAGTCTTTGGAACTGTAAAGGTTTCAGTTGTAAGCTGAATACCAGCTTGCTCAGGCGTTTTAGAAACACCAGTTGTTATATAATCCACTGTTCCAGGAGGATTATATTTAGGTGCTTTAGGAAGATTTGGATTTACTTTAGTTTGCTCATCATTTGAATTATAAATCTCAATTTTCTCTATCGTTGGTTGTGCATCAAATAGTGCAAAATCATCAAACTTATAAGCACTTTCTTCTGAAACAGCTTTTTCTTCTATTTTTGTTTCAGTCTTTTTATCATCTGTTTTTGACTCAGAATTTTTTTCGTACTTAGGTTCAATAGATGTTACTTCTTTTTTTGATTCGAGCTTAGGTTTGTCAGGTTTCTTAGAATCCTTTTTTTTATCTTGCTTTTTAGGCTTCTGTTTTTTGTCTGACTTTTCGGCTTTTTTATCATCTTTTTTCTTTGACTTGTCTTCGGCCTTATTCTTTGTTTCAGAATTTTTCTTTTCAGGTTTTTGCTCCGAAATATTATTATTTTCAATTTCGGCTAAAAGCTTCTTTTTCTTGCGAGAGCGACTTATAAGAACTGAAATCAAAACTATGAAAAGAACTATACATACACCAGCAGTAGTATAAATGAGAATCATCATATTTTTGATTTCGTCATCATTTGTATCTGCTTTAACAGGTGGCTTAATGTCTGTAAAGGAAACGCTTTTCATAACAGCTTCAAGAATTTCTTTTTGTTGGTCGCTGAGGTCTTTCGCACGAGTTTGAAGTGTAATGGTAATTTTCTGACCATTTACAACAGTATAATTTTGAATACCAGCAATATCATCGCCATCTTCTGTTGAATGATAATTTAAGCTAAGATATAGAACATCACCATATTTTTTCTGTGTGCAAGAGGTGTATTCTTTTTGTTTTGTAAGAGAGTTTGTAATTTCAATTAAATCCTTGTCAGAAAGTTCTGTGAAGTTATTTATTGTTTTACTGTCCTCATCTTGTGTCATAGTTACAGTTATATCATAGGCAAAATCCTCTGGAGAAGCCTTGAGATACATATTAGATTTTTTAAGAGATGCAACAGCTTCTTCTGCGGTCATCTTAAAAAGCTCAAGGGCTTTTTCGTTTTGCTCACCACTTCTCAAGATTGCATAAACATCATTTGGGAGAGCAATATTCATTTTAAGTGCGTCAAGCTTATAATTGATAAGGGGGATTTCGCTTTTGTCACTTCTTTTAGAGGTTTCTTTTGAGCTTTCTTGTTTGCTTGGCTCTTGGCTTGATTCTACAACACTTGGTTCAGGGCTTGGCTCTTGACTCGGTTCTTCAACACTTGGTTCAGAGCTTGGCTCTTGACTCGGTTCTTCAACACTTGGTTCAGGGCTTGGCTCTTGGCTTGGTTCTTCAACACTTGGTTCAGAGCTTGGCTCTTGGCTTGGTTCTTCATATGGATTATTTATAGGAACAAAATATCCATAGGAGTTAAGGTCATAATATATTCTTGTGCCGTCTTCATCATCAATATACGCATATCCTAATGCATCATATCTAATATTATCTTGTACATATTGGTTGTAACCTGTTTGCGGGTCGGTTTCACCAGGAATAGCCATTACGGCAGAAGAAAATACGCACGAGGCCGCCAAAAGTGCAACTAAAATAGCCGTAAAACGCTTCATAACAATTACCTCCGTTTTTAATTCATATGCACGCTTAGACATATGTAGGTCGTTTTATAGTATAATGTGGCTGTGGATTTTTTATATAATTAGCCGATTATATTATCATTATACTTTATATTGTCGAAAAACACAAGTAGCGGATAAATCTGTTTATTTTGTTTTAAGATAATAGTTAAGGGATTTAGCTCTTTACGGAGAGCGACCAAAGACTTTGCTTTTAAAAAAGCTTGAGCAAAACTTTTACCTATCTTATGTAAGTAAATCTAATCCACATAAAAAGGACACAACTCATAATCTGAGCTGTATCCTTTATTTATACTTAATTTATTTAACTTAGAAAAGTGTTGTTGAGAGGTATCTCTCGCCTGTATCCGGAAGAAGAACTACAATATTCTTGCCTTTATTCTCAGGACGCTTTGCAAGAACTGTTGCAGCGTGAATTGCAGCACCTGATGAAATACCCACGAGAAGTCCATCACTCTTTGCTACTGCTCTTGCACCCTCAAAAGCATCGTCATTAGAAACCTTTATAATCTCATCAACTATATCAAGATTCATTACGCCAGGAACAAAGCCTGCTCCAATACCCTGAATCTTATGTGGACCTGCCTTTCCGCCCGAAAGAACTGGTGATGATTCAGGTTCAACAGCAACAATCTTAACATTAGGATTCTTAGCCTTGAGAGCCTCGCCATTACCTGTTATAGTACCGCCTGTGCCAACACCTGCAACAAAAATATCAACCTTGCCATCAGTATCTCTCCAGATTTCTTCAGCAGTAGTCTTTTTGTGAATTTCTGGATTAGCCTCATTTTCAAACTGCTGTGGAATTATAGCGTTTCCATATTCCTCAACAAGTGCATTAGCCTTTGCAATAGCACCCTTCATACCCTCTGCACCAGGGGTCAACACAACCTCAGCACCAAGTGCTGAAACAATCTTTCTACGCTCAATACTCATTGTTTCAGGCATTGTAAGGATAAGTCTTAAACCCTTTGAAGCAGCAACAAACGCAAGTCCAATGCCTGTATTACCACTTGTAGGCTCAATAATAACAGTATCCTTGTTAATCTTGCCATTAGCAATGCCTTTTTCAATCATAGCATAAGCAACTCTGTCCTTAACGCTTCCGAGAGGGTTAAAATACTCAAGCTTTGCAATAATCTTAGCATCAAGATTATTATTAGCTTCATAGTTTGTGATTTCTAGTAAAGGTGTATTTCCAATAAGGTCTGTAAGTTTAGTAGCAATTTTTGACATAATATCTATCTCCTCTAATAATATATTTTTATTTTCTTGCTTTAACATTTTCCATACATACATTGCAAAAAGTTCTTCAGACATGTTGTCTAAAGAAATAGGTTCAATTTTTATCGGTTGTAATATATTATCTATAAAGTTCATAAATTCCTACTTTCTGTGATTGTATTTATTCATAACTATATCAAAACTTTTATTAGCATAATCATCTATTATATTATCAACTACTGGCTCCAATTCTATTAATTTTTTTTCTTCTTCCGGACTAAACTTTGAAAGTACAAATGATATTTGGTCCATCGTATTTCTAATATCAGAATTTATTCCTATTCTTAATCGATTGTACTTGTTAGTTTTTAAACACTCTTCTATATTTTTTAATCCATTATGTCCACCACTACTTCCTCGACTACGCAATCTATAAGTTCCAATTGGAAGCGCTAAGTCATCACTAATAACTAATATTTCTTCTGGTTTTATTTTATAGTATTTT
>ERZ772861.2673-NODE-2673-length-11764-cov-4.310274_pt1 | contig 11764 bp, 10 predicted proteins | sample MGYA00512135_ERZ772861 | MGnify/ENA primary metagenome ERZ772861 (study PRJEB29015, sample SAMEA2737700) | human gut metagenome | biome: human gut; feature: human-associated habitat; material: faeces | place: China | collected 2012 ...
CCTTTGTAAAGAACAGCTTCATGATCTCCATGCAGCCCTTCTGGCTCAGGTTAAATTTGCCGTCTGTATGAGCATCTTTTCCCTGATTTACAGTTGCACGGCAAAGAGAGTAGTTCGGATCATGCTTATTCAGCCAGTAATATTCGTCCAGAACAGAGATTTCCGGGTTTTCCATGGAAGGCACGTCACGGAACATATCCCACATGACTTCAAAGTGGTTATCCATTTCACGGCCGCCGCGCATATAAAAGCCCTTGGTGACATCCTTGCGGCCATCGCAGCTGCCGCCGGCCAGGTCCAGCTTTTCCAGCAGGTGGATGCGCTCGCCTTTCATCTGGCCATCGCGCACCAGGTAAAACGCCGCGGTAAGACCGGCCAGGCCGGTGCCGATGATATAGGCGGATTTGTTATCGACGCCCTGGGGCTTTTCGGGATGAGCAAAGCTTTCGTAAGTACCGGCAGAATAATACATAAATAAGCCTCCTGTAAGATTTGGCTTTGGGGGTGTTGGTCCCCTCTTGATGGCTTTATTGTAGCCTGCCGGAACACATTTTAAAATAGACAGAAAAAGCCCCGTGACAAAAACTTCGTCACGGGGAAAAAGCTGCAAAAAATTTGATCAAACACACGCGTTTGTCAGGTGCCGCGGGGCCGGTCGGTACGGAAGCGCTCCAGCGCGGCGCTGATGCTGCCCTGGATGACCAGAGCCAGCTTATTCACCAGCGGCTCCGGCTCGGCCCGCATATCGTCCTTGATCCAGTCCAGCATGAGCCCCACAAAGGAATAGGAGTGGACCTGCGCGATGAACTGCTTATCCTCCTCCCGCACCGTCATCCCGGCGGAACGCTCCGCAATGACGCCCATGATGAGCTGATCGGTGAGGGGGACCAGGTATTTTTCCACCTGCTCCCGGCTGACGCACCGATAGACATTCATCACAAAGACCTTATTTTCCCGCACCGCGTGGAAGATTTGAATAAAGCCCTGCTGCCAGGTATCGTAGGTCTTTTTGTTGGCCAGTGCCTTGGCAGCGTCCTCCATGCAGGCCCATTCCACCAGGTCGTAGATATCCTTGAAGTGATAGTAGAAGGTCATGCGGCTGATGCCGCAGTCCTCGGTGATATCAGTGACAGTGATTTTGGAAAGCGGTTTTTCCCGCAGCAGGTTTTTCAGCGATTGCTCCAGTGCGCGTTTGGTGATCTGGGACATGGGGCATCTCCTTCCGGCTCTATTTTTCCCTATTATAGCATGCGGCGGCCCTACCGTTCCAGCGGCTTTTTGTAAACAAACCGAACCATGGAGGAAAAACGGGACAGGCGGGGGCTTTTGTGGTATAGTAATGGTATAATAATGCTTGCAAGGAGGATATGCCATGAGCTGCTTTATTACCCATTACGCCTCCCCGCTGGGATGCCTGCTGCTGGCTGCCGATGAGGAGGGTCTGACCGGTCTGTGGCTGGAAGGACAGAAGTACTTTGCGGCCGGACTGCCGCAGCAAAGGGAGGAGCAGCGCACGCCGGTTCTGGAAGAGGCCTGCCGCTGGCTGGATACCTACTTTACCGGCCGGGAGCCGGATTTTACTCCGCCGCTGCATCCTGTGGGCTCGGATTTTCAGCGGGCGGTGTGGCAGCTTCTGCTGCAGATCCCCTATGGGCAGACCACCACCTATGGCGCGCTGGCCGGGGAACTGGCGTGGCAGCGCGGCCTGACACATTTTTCGGCGCAGGCGGTGGGCGGCGCCGTGGGGCATAACCGTGTTTCCATTATCATCCCCTGCCACCGGGTAGTGGGCAGCGGCGGCAGCCTTACCGGCTACGCCGGCGGGCTGGAGAATAAGATCAAGCTGCTGGAGCTGGAGAGAGCCGATCTTGGCGGGCTGTACCGGCCAACCAAAGGAACGGCGCTGTAAAGCCTGTTCTCCGGCTTGACGCTGGCGACGGCGCGCATTATACTGGTAGAAGATTTTGCAGGACGACCCGACAGGAGGGATGTACGATGAAACAATATCATATCGTGGATCTCTTTGCCGGGGTGGGCGGGCTGAGCTACGGTTTTTCCCAGCTGCCGGGTTTTCGCATCCTGGCGGCCAATGAGATAGAAAAGGACATTGCAGCGGCCTATTCCCTCAATCACCCCGGGGTAAAGATGTTGAATTGTGATATCGCTGACCTAACCAAAGAACGGCTGGCCGGGGCCCTGGGTGGGCAGCAGGTGGATATTGTGGTAGGCGGCCCACCCTGTCAATCCTATTCCACGCTGGGTAAGCGCCGGATGGATGACCGGGCGAATCTCTTTTTGCAGTATAAGCGTATCCTGCAGATTTTGCAGCCGCAGGCATTTATCTTTGAGAATGTGACCGGCATCCTCAGCATGGATCACGGCCGCCTGTTCCAGCGGGTGGAAAGCGAGTTCCGGGCGCTGGGCTACGATGTGCGCCACGATATCCTCAATGCTGTCGATTTTGGTGTGCCGCAGCAGCGGGAACGGGTGATCCTGGTGGGGATGAAGGGAGAAAATAACTACATCTTTCCGGTTCCAACCCACGGCCCGGGGAAAAAGCCCTATGTAACGCTAAAGGATGCTATAGGAGACCTTCCCCCACTAAAAAGCGGGGAGAGTGCCAGCCACTACGCCGGGGTCGCGGAGAACGAATTTCTGCGGTTTGTGCGGGCGGATGCCGGGCAACTGGTAACGGAACACGCTGCCCCCAAAAACGGCGCGCACCTCATCCGCATTATGCAGACTTTGCAGGATGGTCAATCCAAGGATGACCTGCCGGAGGAGATCCGCCCCAAAAGCGGCTACGGCAATACCTATGCCAAGCTGTGGTGGGAGCGTCCCTCCACCACCATCACCCGAAATTTTGCCTGTCCCTCCTCCTCCCGCTGCATTCACCCGCGGGATTCCCGCGCCATGTCCATCCGGGAGGGCGCCCGGTTGCAAAGCTTCCCGGATGATTACCGGTTCTATGGCTCCGATGGTATGAAGCGGCTGGAGATCGGCAATGCGGTGCCGCCGCTGCTCTCGGTGGCCATTGTCCAGGAGATGCAAAGCGCCCTGAAAAGAAAGGAACAGATGCCGGAAAGGAGTGACCCCATGCGGTTGACCGACCAACAGATTGAAGAAACCTATCGGCTGATTGAACAGCACCACCAGGAATTTCTGGTATCCCAGGGGGTAAGGCTGCCCCGGCTGCGGCAGGCCGGGCAGTACACCAAATATGCGCTGACGCTGGTATATCTAGCGCAGGGTTACCCCCATACCCGCACCGTCAGCAAAAAGGAACTCACCGAGTTTATTCGGCAGTACTACCCGGATGTGAATGATGTGCAGCAGGCTAGGCACCTGGGTGCCCAGCAGGGCTGGTGCATCCTTTCCGGGGAGCGCAATGACTTGGCTTCGGAGGGGATGAAGTCCGGGGAATACCGCCTGCAAACGCTGGAGGAGTGCTATCCGGGCTTTACGGCGGAGCGTCGGGAGGAACAAATGGATGCTGACTACTGGGAAGCGCTGAAGGCAAAGTATGATTACCGCTGTGCCTGCTGCGGCTCCCGGGAGGGCGAACCACACCGTTACTGGAAGAATACCCTTACCAAGCTGCAAAAGGGGCACAAGGACCCCCGCCGGCCGTTGGGCCCCGGCAATATCATTCCCCAATGCAGCAAATGCAACCAACCCGACCGCAATTGCTGGGTCTACGATGATAAGGGCCGGGTGGTGGGCCTTGCCAATGCCATTGTAGTGGAGCGCTGCCCCGCCGATCTTCAAAAGGAGATCTACATACGGCTGTACCGGCAATTTGGCGGCAAAGACCCCAAGGACCTGTGATCTTTTTACGACAAAGGAAAGCCAGCCCCCGCGGTTGGCTTCTTTTTATAGGGAAACAAGGGAAACCTTGTTATAAATTTGACGAATACCGCGAAATTTGGTATACTATCTCCATCCTAATCAAAGGCAAGGGGACCGGGAATATGAAACTTTTACCCTGCGCGGTGCGCGGCGTGCTGGCTGGTTTGATGATCTCTATCGGCGGCTATGTGTACCTGGGCTGCGAAAACCGTGTGGTGGGGGCGGTGTTCTTCACTGTGGGGCTCATCACCATCACCCTGTTTGGGTTCGATCTGTATACCGGAAAAATTGGCTACTGGCTGGGCCAAAGTCGGCAGGAACGCTGGCAGACGCTGCTTTCTCTGCCCTGTAATGCCGTGGGCTGCCTAATAGCGGGCCTGGCCCGCAGACCGGCCGGGGCAGTGCTGGCCCTATGTGAGGCCCGCTTGGCCAAAGCGCCTCTTATCCCGCTGGTGGATGGCATCTTCTGCGGCATCCTTATCTTTATCTGCGTCGAGATCTACAAGACCCGGGGAACGGTGCTGGGCATCCTTATTTGCATCCCCACCTTCATTCTCTGCGGGTTCGAGCACTCCATCGCCGATGTTTTCTACTTCTGCAATGCCCGTATCTTCAGCGGCCAGGCTGTGTTGGTGGTAGTGCTGGTGGCGTTGGGCAATGCCCTCGGGGCACTTATCATCCCGGCAGCCCGGCTGGTGTACCAGCCCAAAGAGGAACAACCCCATTGGGAATAAAACCGCTGCGTGGTCCATCGGGCTGCGCGGCTTTTTTTACAAAAGATCGCATCTCCTTATCGATATCCTGTTGGATGCCGTATGTGTGCGGCGGCTCCTGCCGCAGAGCCCCAGGCCCAGCGTGCTCAGGCGTTCTTCGCCCCTTGGCAGCCTACAGTATTCCATCATTTCTTCTCAAACTCCTTTGCTGCATCTTTCAGGTATTGGCGGATGGGCAGATGCTGGGGGCAGGCGGTCTCGCATTTTCCGCAGCCGATGCACTCGTGGGCTTTGCCGTTGCAGGCGGTGCAGGGGATAAGGCCCTTGGGGCGCAGCACTCGGCACACCTCAGCCACGGCTGTTTGCTCGGTCTCATCCAGCGGCCGGTAGTCCTTCATCACCACCACATTGTCCCGCCGCCAGGTATTCGTCCACCATCTGGCTAAACTGTGCCAGGTCCACCTCCTCGCCCTGCATGGGCAGCCGCATACAGCCAAAGCCAAAGTTCTTTTTTACTTCCGCAAAGCTCATAATAGGCGCTCTCCTTCCATTTTGTTGCTATTTTCATTATGAACCCTAAAGTTCACTTTAGGTTAGGAGCTTTTTCACAGAAAAACCGTCCCCCGGCTGTTTCACAGTTTGGCTCCCCTGTCCCAAATTTTCTCATCCGCCGACTTTTGCCGATGGGCTCCGAGCCGCCCCGGCGCTACAATGAAGAGGAAATAAAGGGCTTTGCCCTGTACTACCGGGAAAGGAATGGGAACTGACTATGACACTGATGGAAAAAGCCGCCCATGCGGCAGAACGCAAGGCCTTTGAGAAGGTGCTGGAAAACTTCATCCAAAAGGGAAAAACAGCGGATGCCGCCTCCGCCGCGCAGGACCTGGTGGATATGGCCGAAAAAATCCAGGGCAGCGTGTGGAAGAAGGAATCCTTCGAGGTGCTGCGCATGATAGCGGGCCAGCCCGATGGCAAATGGGCGCACTATGTCCAGCGCATCCTGGATGAGACCGACCCCTATATCCTCAGGAACTTCCTCACCAACGCGGTGTACGAGGGCGGCTTCCGCGGCTATCAGCAGGCCCAAAAGAACGCCGAAAAGTACGGCTGCAACATCCCGTGGCTCATTTTGATGGACCCCACCTCCGCCTGCAATATGCACTGCACCGGCTGCTGGGCCGCCGAATACGGCCATCAGCAGAGCCTGACCTATGAGGAGATGGACCGGGTGCTGACCGAGGCCGAGGAGCTGGGCACCCACGCCTGCCTGTTCACCGGCGGCGAGCCCCTCATCCGCAAAAAGGACATCATCCGTCTGTGCGAAAACCACCGCAATATGGCGTTCCATGCCTTCACCAATGGCACTCTCATCGATGATGATTTCTGCAGGGAGCTGCTGCGGGTCGGCAATTTCTTCGTCTCCGTCTCCATCGAGGGCTTCGAGGAAGCCAATGACGGCCGCCGCGGCGAGGGCCACTTCCAGAAGGCGCTGGCCGCCATGGAGCTGATGCACCGCTACAAGATCCCCTTCGGCGTGTCCATCTGCTACACCTCTAAAAACTACAAGACCGTCACCAGCGATGAATTTTTGGATCTGCTCATCAGCAAGGGCTGCGTCTTTGCGTGGTACTTCCACTATATGCCGGTCGGCGTGGGCGCCTCCACCGAGCTGCTGCTGACCCCCGAGCAGCGCACCTACATGAAAAACCGTGTGCGTGAGATCCGCGGCGTGACCGGCGGCAAGGAGCTCTACTGCATCGATTTCCAGAATGACGGTGAATTTGCCGGCGGCTGTGTGGCCGGCGGGCGCATTTACTGCCACATCAATGCGGCCGGTGATGTGGAGCCCTGCGTCTTTATCCATTATTCCGGCGCCAATATCCGGGAAAAGAGCTTTCTGGAGTGCCTGCAGCAGCCGCTGTTTTTGGAATACCGCAAGGGCCAGCCCTTTAACGGCAACCACCTGCGGCCCTGCCCCATGCTGGAAAATCCCGATCTCCTGCCGGAGATGGTGAAGCGCAGCGGTGCCCACTCCACCGATCTCGAGGCGCCCGAAAGCGCCGAGCATCTGTGTGATAAGTGCAAGGCCTATGCCGCCTGCTGGCAGCCCACCGCCAAACAGCTGTGGGACGAAGAGCACCGGCAGTAACCAACAAAGAAGAACCGTAAAAGTTTTCGGTCAAGCCTTTTTCAAAAGGCTTGCAGTTTCCAAAGACAGTGTCTTTGGCCGCTTACCGCAGCAAGCGAAATCCTTTAGACCGAAGGACGCTCCCTGCGATAGCCGTGCCGACTTGCGTCCTCGGAAGGAGGAAAAGTGTGAAAGGGAACCATCAGGGTTCCCTTTCGCGTTTAATAGGTGCTGATTTTGCACATAGGGCAAAATCAGCGGCGGCAGGGCATAGCCCTGCCGCGTTCTATAAGGAGAGGGTTCGCCCTTACTTGTTGTCTTGTCCAGACTATCCTTTCGCCGAGCAGACGAAAATATTCCATTATCCTCCTAATTTTCGGCAGATGCACCCCTCACCGTCCAAAGGGCGCGGCCTGCCGCAGTGCCGCCACAAACTGCGCCAGCGCGGGGTTTTGGGCGTCCCGCCGCCACGCCGCTATCACTTCCTCCTGCTCGCCCTGTCCGGTCAGCGGGATAAAAACCAGGTTTTCCGCCGGAGCATTCTTCCGCGCCGAGTAATCCGGCAGAATGGATACTCCCTCCTCCGCCGCCACCATCATCAGGATGCTCTCACTATCGGAGGAGCAGAACAGGATATTAGGCCGGTAGCCTGCCTCCTTATACAGGTTCATAAAAAACGCGTCGCCGTAGGAATCCAGCGTTTCCGCCGGGGACATGTAAATGATCGGCTCCCCCCGCAGCTCCCGGCGGGTCAGCCGCACCCGCTGCGCCAGCGGATGCCCGGCATACAGCGCCGCCACCAGCCCCACCTCCTCGGCCAGCAGCCAGTCCACCCGTTCATCCTGCTTCAGGTTGGTGCTGTCCCAGGTCAGGATCAGATCAAACTGATTCCCCAAAAGTCCCGCCGCCAGCTGGTCGGTGGTGCAGCGGTAAAAGGTGATCAGCAAATTGGCGTGCCGCTGGTGGAATTCCCGCAGGAAATCGGTAAATCCGCTTTGCTCATAGCCCTTTAGGTACCCAATGCGCAGGCTGCCGGAAAGCCCGGTGGAAGCTCCGTGCGCCCGGTCAATGGCCTGATCCATCCGCTCCAGGATCGCCTTCGCTTCGGTCAGAAACGCCTTGCCCGCCGGCGTTAGGGAAACCGGCCGGGTACTCCGGTCAAACAGGGGACACCCCAGCATCTCCTCCAGCAGCCGTATCTGCTGCGTCACCGCTGTCTGGGAGATAAAAAACTGGTCGGCTGCCTTGGTAAAGCTCCGGCTCTCCGCCGCCGCCACAAAGTATCTCAGTTGGTTTCGGTTCATCGGTTTCCTCCCTTTCTCCTTTCCGGTCCCTGCAATCCGCTGCATCATAACTTTTTCTTATATTATAATGCCAAACTGCTCCTTGTCAATGCTCCTCTCCCGTCCTATAATAAGAATACTTTTTATAAAGTCGAAATGAGGAGTATTGTATGCAAAGAGAAAATTTCCGTTCCCGCTTAGGGTTCCTGTTGGTCAGTGCCGGCTGCGCCATCGGCATCGGCAATGTCTGGCGCTTCCCCTATATCACCGGCCAGTACGGCGGCGGATACTTTGTGCTGTTTTATCTCATCTGCCTGGTCATCATGGGCATCCCGGTTATGACCATGGAGCTGGCCGTGGGCCGCGCCAGCCGTAAAAGCGCCGTACAGGCCTACCAGACCCTCGAAAAGCCGGGCCAGAAGTGGCACATCCACGGCTGGTTCTGCATGCTGGGCTGCTGCCTGCTTATGATGTACTACACCACCGTCACCGGTTGGATGGTGGATTACTTTTATAAATTCCTCCGGGGCGATTTTGTCGCCGGCATGGGCACCGAGGAGATCGGCGGCGTCTTCAGCCAGATGCTCTCCTCCCCCGGAGAAATGACCATCTTTATGGTCATCGTGGTCGTTCTGGGCTTTTTGGTTTGCAGCTTTGGCGTGCAGAAAGGCCTCGAGCGCATCACCAAGGTCATGATGATCGCCCTGCTGGCCCTCATTGTTGTGCTGGCGGTGCACAGCCTGCTGCTGCCCGGCGCCGCCGAGGGCATGAAATTCTACCTGCTCCCCTCCGCCGAAAGCATCCGTACCAACGGCCTGGGGAATATCATCACCGCCGCCATGAATCAGGCCTTCTTTACCCTCAGTCTCGGCATCGCCGCCATGGAGATCTTTGGAAGTTACATGAGCCGGGAGCACACCCTCGCCGGCGAGGCCACCCGCATCTGCGCCCTGGATACCTTTGTGGCCATTATGGCCGGCGTCATCATTTTCCCGGCCTGCTTCTCCTATGGTGTCCAGCCCGATGCCGGCCCCTCCCTCATCTTCCAGACGCTCCCCAGCGTTTTCGTCAATATGGAGGGCGGCCGCCTGTGGGGCACCCTGTTCTTCCTGTTCATGACCTTCGCCAGCTTCTCCACGGTGCTGGCCGTGTTTGAAAATCTGTTGGCTTTTGCGGTGGATACCTTCGGCATCAGCCGTAAAAAGGCCTCCCTTATCGGCTGCATTGCCATGCTGGTGCTCAGCATGCCCTGCATCCTCGGCTTCAATGTCTGGGGCGACCTGCAGCTCATCGGTGCCCGCGGCGTGCAGGATAGCGAAGACTTCCTCGTCAGCAGCCTGCTGCTGCCCATCGGCTCGCTCATTTATCTGCTGTTCTGCGTCAGCCGCTGGGGCTGGGGCTTCGAAAATTACCTTGCTGAAGCCAATACCGGTGCCGGCCCCCGTCTCCCGCGCTGGCTGCGCCCCTATTTCCGCTATGTTCTCCCCCTGCTCATCATCGTCATTCTGGTGCAGGGCCTTCTGTAATCAGTCAAAAATCAAGAGCCGTCCCCATGGGGCGGCTCTTTTCGTATCTGGTATTCCGCTATCTTAAGGCTCCTCTTACATCGGGAAGCGGCCAGCCGTATAAATGACGGCATGGCTGCCGGAACAAGCAAAACCGAGATGATCGCCCCATCTGCCGGTAGGAGAATAGACCAAACCTAACATACCCATCCAAAAGGAAAAGCCCCTCTCGGAGCTTCCTTTTCATAGGACGATCGCTTATGTCATTATCGGCGCTTCTTCCTTCGCGAAGACCATCACACTCACGGTGTAGCACCCGTCGCCCGGCTGTGTCTCCATCTCGCCGCCGTATTTCTTCACCACCCGGTTGATGATCCCCCGGCCGTTGCCGCGGGTCATCTTGCCCTGGTTCACGGCGGTGCCATCGGCGCCCTTACCGCAGTTGTTGCGGCACAGGATGGAAAGCGCCCCATCCGCCGTCTGCATGGTTAGTCCTACCTGCTTCGGCTCAGCTGCCCCGGCCGCCGCTATGGCGTTATCCAGCAAATTGCTCACCAACGCCACCAGGTCGTAGTCGTCAAAGCCCGCCGTCCCCGCCGTCAGCTTTATGTCAAAGTTCGCCTCAATGCCCGCCTTTTCACAGTCGGCGGCCTTATTCACCAGCAGCGCGTTCAGTATGGCGTTGCGGCAGTAGTGCAGGTTGATGAGCTTCGGCGCGGCCACCTCCTCGGCATACTGCTTCAGGTCGGTGCCCTCCGGGGCCCCGGCGGTCAGGCTGCGTATCACCGCCACATGGTTATTGATGTCATGCTGCATCTCCCGTATCTGCTTCTGCTGCTCCTCCAGCAGGGTATAGTAGCTCTGCTGCATCCGGGTGGCCTCCAGCTGGGCCCGCAGCGCGGCGTTCTCGTTCATCCGGCGGATCATCACAAACAGCGCCAGGTCGCCCAGCATCCCCGCCACCAGCGCCGCCACCCCATAGGGGTTAAAAATGGCCGTCTTGGTCTCATTGGCGTACAGCACCAGGGTAATAAAAAACAGAATAAACTGCGAAGCGGGGATCAGGATATACGCCATGATGTCCAGCCGGGCATTGCGGCTCTGCACATACCGTATCAGCCGGATGATCCCCCAGCAGAGCCCCATGATGATCAGCTCCGAGGCGGCAATGGAAGCGTTAAAGTACCACACGCCCCGCACATTATCCAGCAGGTAGTAGTACATATAGTCGGGGATCAGCCAGATCGCCAGGATATCCCCCAGCGCCATCCCCAGTATTTCTATTATCTTTTCCACAAAGAACAGCAGCAGCCGCATCGCGATGCTGCCGTCAAATACCGTAAACAGATAGACCAGCTGAAAGACAAAATACAGCGCCATCAGCAGGTAGAAAATAGGGATCGCGTTGTTGCCGGGCACCTCCCGCAGGTAGCTGATGATGACCAGCCCAATATACAGCAGCAGGGTGGCGCGGGTCAGGTTTTTCCGGCTTTGGTATTTTGGCTTGTAGGGGATAAACGCGTGGATAAACCACACAAATATAAATGTGATCAGATTATTGATGATGCCATACACCATGTTTCCAAAGAAATGCGATGTAAAAAACTGAATGATCGCTGTCATGCTTCCCTCTCCTCAATTCCGTTCGCTCTCACAGCTCGATATGGTGGTATTTACGGAACTGCTCCCGCACGGCAGGGTAGTAGCCGTGGCTGATGGGCACCACCGTCCCGTCCCGCATCAGGAAGCTCTCCCGCCGAAACACCGCCGCATGGTCCAGGCTCACCGCAAAGCTGTTGTGGCACCGCAGAAAGGCCGGGTCCCCCAGCCGTTCCAGCAGCTCCTCCAGCCTCAGGGCGGTGGTCACGCATTGCCCGTCCGCCAGGTACAGCTTGGTCACCCGCAGCCGCCGCTCCAGGTGGGAGATCTCCCGTTTTTCCAGTACCAGCTGGCCGCCCTTCTGCGGCAGCACCAGTTGGCCGTTTTCGGCCTCGGCCAGTGCGGTCATCGCCTTTTGCAGCGCCAGCGGCAGGTGCTTCTCCATCGTCGGCCGGTACACATAGTAGGTGTGCCGGGTGGCATAGGCGTCGGGGGCATAGTCCAGGTATCCCGTCAGGTAGATGATCTGGCAGGTGGGCAGCAGCCGGTTCAGCGCTTCTCCCACCGCTATGCCGTTCATCTCTCCCAGCTCAATATCCAGCACCGCCAGCTGGTAGCGGCAGTTCTCCTCCCGCACCGCGCGCAGCAGTGCTTCCCCGCTTTCAAATGGCGCAATCAGCGCCTCCT
>ERZ772861.2674-NODE-2674-length-11756-cov-2.456286_pt1 | contig 11756 bp, 8 predicted proteins | sample MGYA00512135_ERZ772861 | MGnify/ENA primary metagenome ERZ772861 (study PRJEB29015, sample SAMEA2737700) | human gut metagenome | biome: human gut; feature: human-associated habitat; material: faeces | place: China | collected 2012 ...
CGGCGCAGGCGCATAATCTGCGCATAGCGTTGCTCTTTGGTTGCCAGCAGATAAAGCGAGATGAACAGCGCGAAAAGAATATCCGTCGCCATGCTCAGAATGGAAGAGAGCGTGCTCACCACCGAGCCGCTGCCGCTCAGCTGACTGCCGACGAAATCCATGATCCGGTCGTAGTTGAAGAATGCCTTGGAAAGGGTCAGCCGAACCGTTTCGATGTCCAGATACCGGATGAAGTTCTGCTGAATGCCGATGTTCGCCAGAAGAACATCGATATTTTCCAGAACGCGGTTGAACTGGTGCACCGCAGTGGTGACGTAGTTGTCGTAATTGTCTAAGAAGCGGAGCATACTGTCGTAAAGCGACGGCAGGATCAGCATAACGAGCAGGGCGAGGATGGCAAACAGCGTCAGGTAGGTCAGAAAGAGCGCAATGCCGCGCCGTAGACCCATCGGGTGCATCCGGTAGAGGAGCTTCCGCTCAAAGAAGCGGAAAAAGGGGTTGAGCAGATAGGCGAGAGCCAGACCGATGAGGATCGGGCGGAAGAGAAGCAGAACGCTGTCCAACCAACTGCCAAGCTTGGTGCGGTTGATGATGAGCATCAGAATGAGGAACAGGACTGCGTAGACCGCAATGCCGATCAGCGCCCGACGGCGAAAGGAAGATTTTTCTTTCATGCGTCCGCCCCCCCTTCCGTCTGATCCGAAGTTTCCGCAGGCTCGGAAGCTTCCGCAGGGGTGTCGGCGGGTTCTTCCGCTACCCCGGACATTTCAATTTTTTCTTCGGCGGGCGGGGTTTCTTCGGCAGACTCCGTCTCCGCGCTTTCCGCAGATTCCGCAAATTCCGCAGATTCCGCAGGCTTCTCTGCAGTGGGATTCTCTGCCTGCGTTGCAGCGTTGATTTTGGCAAGGAACTGCGCCTCGTCCGCCGCAAACGCTTCCAACGCTTCGTCGCTCGGGTCACGGAACAGCCCGTGCCGCATGGCAAGCGACAGCGTGCCGAGGTTCAGCCGCTCCGTGCGGGAGAGCCGCCCCGCGTCCGTGGTTACGCCTGCACTTTCGGCGGTTTTCTCCGCATTGCTGCGCTTTCTGCGCGGGCGGATGCCGCGCGCGGACTCGGGCGTGCCCACGTAAGCGTCGGGTGCGTAGTAGGACTCGGTTTCGTCGGGCAGACCCTTGGCGGCAAGCCGCTTGCCGATGCTGATTTTCAGCAGTTCCAACACGGTTGCAAAGAGCGGCACGCCGACGATCATGCCGACCAGCCCCCACAGCGATCCCATCAGGATAATGGCAATCATCACGCAGAGCGAGGAAACGCCCGTGTTGTCGCCGAGAATTTTCGGGGCGATGATGTTGCCGTCAATCTGCTGAATCACAAGAATGGCGATGAGGAAGAAAATGACTTTGATCGGGTCGGTCAGCAGGATGATGACTGCCGACGGGATGACTCCGATGAAAGGACCGATAACGGGGATGATGTCGGTAATGCCGACGATCACGGCGATCAGAATCGGGTTCGGAATCCGCGCGATGAGGCAGAAGAGGTAGACCAGCACCCCCACGATAAAGGAATCCAGAATCTTTCCGCGCAAAAATCCGCCGAAGGAACGATCCGCGATGGAAAGAATACGGGTCAGCGTGGCGTTGACGCGCGGGGGAATCCATGCAACGCGCAGTTTCTTGATCTGCGCATAGCGCAATTCCTTGGTTGCGAGAATATAGAGCGAGATGAAGATGGCGAGAATGATATCGGTCACGACCGAGGCGGTTTGTCCGATAATGGCAAAGATGCGCGAGATGCTGCCGGAATCGATGCTCTTTTTAATCAGCTCCGTCAGAGAGTTCCACAACTCGTTGACCTTTTTCAGCACTGTGGCGCGGTCAAGCGGGGTAATGGCGGGGGAGTTGTCGTGCCCGGGAAGCCGCGCGTTCAGCCAATCGATAAGCGTATTGAGCTGTTCGACCAGAGAATCCATGCGGCTGTTGAAGCTTCCCGCAAAGGCTTTGATGCTTCCGATCAGCTGCGGGATAATCAGCAGGAGCAGTCCCGCGATCAGCGCGACGACAACTGCGTAGGTCAGGAGCAGGGCAAGCGTGCGCCGCAGGGATGCCGGGCGGACGCGATAAAAGGCTCTCCGCTCAAAGACGCGGAAAAGCGGATTGATGAGGTAAGCGATGCAAAGACCGAGCAGAACCGGCGAGAGGATGTCCAACACCCTTGCAAGAAAACTGTTGATGGCGCTCAGGTTGGAAAGCGCGACAATCAGAAAGAAAACAACGGCATAAACGATGACCCATGTCACCGGCCGTTTGTCGGGGTTCTTCTGCTCGTTTTCGTTCATGCGCGACACCTGCCTCTCTTCTTTCGCTCATCTTATATTGTATACCATTTTCCCGCTTTCGTCAAGCCCTTCCACAGAATTTTAACAATATGTTGAAGGGATGCGAGGGGATGCGGGGGATGCGCCAAAGGGGACTTTTGAACCAGAGGGGGCTTTTAAGGAAAGCAACGCTTCGCTACTGACGGTTGCAAGCAAACGTCACCCCTCCGGACTCCCCAAACCTTTTCACCCAGACTTACGGAGTGCAAACATAGTGCCCCTGATTATTGATGGATAAGGCGGAACAACACATGGGTCGTTCCCTACAACATACTATTATTGATGGGTTATACTCTTTTCAGGGGCGCAATCCGCAGGGAGCGCCCCGCATTACAACTCGCTCGCCCGCCGTCCATTCACTAACCTGAACCATTTCTATCCGGTAGCGGGAGCGAAGCGAGGCAACAAGTTGCCGCTGACAAAATTCCGCTCGACGGAATTTTGCGCGGGAGCAGCCGGAATTCGTAGCACGGAATACGGCTACATCCAAAATCCGCAAAAACAAAAAGCAAGAGGCAAAAATCCCCTTGCTTAAAGTTCTTGAAGTTCTTAGGAAACTTCTTTCAAGAAGTTTCCTAAGTGGGGTTCGGGGCAACGCCCCGAGGTCTTCCCACGAACCGCTTCCGAGCCATCCCAACCTCGCTCTGCGCGGGCGGATCGGCGGTTGGGTGAAGCGCGAACGTCGCTTCGTCAGCCCAGAGAACCGAACCGACGCGGGACGGTAACCGCATGACCTGAGAGCGCTTCGCCGTCTTGCCGTGGGATAAGACCATCAGAACATCCGTCTCGGCTAAACGGGGATAAAGAGATAACCAGACGTCACTCCCAACCAGCTCCGAGGACAAAGCCGTGAAAACCGTGTCCCCTGCCTGTAACGTCAAGCCTACAGACGCCTCTAATCCCGTGCCGTTGAAATGCGACAGCCAAAGAAGAGACACATCGGAAACCGACAGATTATCTGTCCCGTAACAAACCGCTATCCCGTGTAATGCCGCCTCCTGCTCCATGCGAGCCGCAAACGCCGCCTCGTTTTCCGTCTGCGGCGAGGGCAACCGTAACCGGCGAACCAGAACGCGGGCGGAAAGACGGCTCAGGTAGAGCGTCGCCTTCGAGTGATAGTGCGTGAGAATCAGCTCGTCCACCTCGGCAATCCCCTCCTCCGCCAATGCCGCCGCAGTCGGATAAACCAAGCCGGAAGAACCGTCGGAACAGTCGATCACCGCCGCACGGCGACCCGAAACCGCAACCAATGTCTCGCCCGCATTCTCGTGCAGATAGGTCACGGAGACCTCGCGCGGCAGAAGGAACCCGCTTGCGGAAACCGCCAGAAAGAGCGCAGACAGAACAAGCGGAACGGTAACCCAACGCTTCCGCTTCAGGGGCAGAATCGCCGCGGCAAGCGTTGCAAGCACGGAAAGGATCAGAAGCGCGTACTCCGCCGCCTGCGTGGGCAGGATCAGCGCGTTCCGCACGTCGGAAGCACACCCCGCAAGCCACAGCATTCCCGAAAGCGGCAAACGGAGCAGGAACACAACCGGCGGAATCGGCAACAGGAGCGCAAACAGCCCGAGAAACAGCGCGGCAGTCACAAGCGGAGACAAAACCAACGTGACGGGAATCGAAAAGACCGATACCGATCCCGTAAACAGAACCGAAACGCCAAGCGTGCCGCAAGAGGCAAACAGACCCGTTGCAACCGCAGTCATCAGATTCTGCAACGCCTTTGCCACCCTGCGCGGTAACCAACGCCATATCCGCCCGCGCGGAAGCGAGCGAACCGCAGGCAGAAACACGATGATGGAAGCCGCCGCGCCGAAGGAGAGCCAAAGCGAAAGATCCAGAACCGCATAAGGCGTTGCGGCAAGAATACAGAACAGCGCAACCGACAGCGCAGTGAAAGAATCGTAACGCTCCGCCGAAAGGAAAGCGAGCGACAGAACAACAACCATCAGCACGGCGCGAACTGTGGAAACGGCTGCGCCGGTGAGAACAAGGTAAAAAAGCGCGAGAAACGGAACGGTTGCAATGCGAATCCGCTTCGGCACGCGGAAACGACCGAGAAGCCACTCCAGAATTCCGATCAGAATCGAAACGTGCAGACCGCTCAGCGCAAGCAGATGCGATATCCCACTGCGGCGGAAATGCAGAACCGTCTCGCCCGACAGCCCCGAACGGTTACCGAGCAGGAGCGCCGAAGCGAGCGCCCCCTCCTCGCCGCCGACCGCATTGCCGAGCCGCTCGCAAAGACTCCGGTTCAGCCGCCGCAGGGCAAGCGTCGGCGTGTCGGTTCGCTCGCCTGTCATCGTGCAGTCGCCGTAGTCGGAACAGGTCACAACCGCGACCAAGCCGTCCGAGCGCAGGGAGGTTTCCTCATCATACGACCCGTCGCGCGTAAATTTCCGCACCTGCCCCACAAGACGGAAGCGGTCGCCCTCGGAAAGCGCGGAACGGTAGGAGCACTCCAGAAGCACGCGATCGCGGACGGGCGTTCCGTCAAATTCGGTCAGCCGAACCGTGAAGCGGCTTCCGTTCCCTCCCGCAGACAGGCGCTCGGTGACGTACCCTTCCACCGCGACCGTTTCCCCGGCGCGGGAAAGATAGCGATCCGAAGCAGGGCCGAACCATGCCCACGATCCAACCAACAGGCAGGCACAGGCGGCACAGGTCAGAATTCCGGCGGTGCACCGCGCCGTTACGCGACGGCGAAGAACGGAAAAGACCGACAAAAGCAACCCGCAAAAGAGAAAGCAGGCAAGCAGAATCAGCTTCAGCCGACTGCCGGCGGACATCACCGCCAATGCAAGACCCGCCGCGGCGCAGACGGAAAATGCCAGCGGACGTTTGCGAAAAATCCCCATCCGAACCGCTCCTTTCTTTCCAAAATACAGGATAACATTGCTTTTTTTGTGAATTGATTCCCGAAAAATGCGCCAGATTGCAAAAAAGCCCTTGACAAATCCGCGTTTTCGGGATATAATAGATAAGGTTGTTGACTCGCCGGGCGGGTCATTTACACTTGAAATACATTTTCGGAGGATATAGAAATGTTTGAAACCCTGAAAAATCTGCTCGTCGAGGAGCTTCAGCTGAACGCAGACGATATCAAACCCGAGTCCGAACTGGCAAACGATCTTGGCATCAACTCCATTGAGCTTGCCGACCTCATTATGCTCTGCGAGGACAAATTCGGCGTGACCATTGAGGACGAGGATCTCCACAAGTTCGTCACCATTGCGGATGTTGTCAGCTACCTCGAGGAAAAAACGAATCAGTAAGGATCACAGCGTTCCGTTTCGGCGGAACGCTTCCTTATTATAAGCAACCTCGCCTTTTTCGAGCCCTCATTATCTTACCACAAAAAGGCAAATCTGTCAAGCCCTGTTCGCGGTTTTCCGCCGCGCGCCGGGCTTTTTCTTTTTTGACTTTCCCCTCTTTCAAAAAGCCGCAAAAAATCGTGAAAAAATGAGAAAAAGCCATGTTTTTATTTCCTGATTGCCTGTAACCGTCTTTGACTTTCGATATTTGACCTTTCTTGACTTTGACTTTCTTTGACTTTTGGTGTATACTATTCGCGTAAGAAAAAGAAAGCAGAAAGGATGATGGTACAGGATGTTGGCAGACTCCATTGCAAAGATGATTGAGGAGATGTTGGACGAAAGCCACGGAATTCTGGAATTACAACGGAACGAAATGGCATCCAAACTCGGCTGCGTTCCCAGTCAGATCAGTTATGTCATTTCCTCCCGCTTCACCCCCGAGCGCGGCTACGTGATCGAATCGCGGCGCGGCGGCGGCGGATGCATCCGCATTACGCGGAAGCAGTTGGGCAGGAACGAATACCTGATGCACTTCTTCTGTGCCATCGGCGACAGCATTGACGAAAGCGAAGCGGTCGCCTACCTCAAGAACCTGCTTGGCACGGGGCTGTTGCAGGAACGCGAATACCGCATTGCCTGCGCGGCGGTCTCGGGTGCGGCGCTGGCGGGGCTTCCCCCGGCAGAACGAAGCACCGCACGGGCGCAGATCTTCAAGCAGATGATTCTGGCTTTGATGACCGTTTAGAAGGTTTCAAAAAAGCTTACAAAATTTGGTAGTCGATCGCAAAATACGACAAATATTTCCCGACCGACCGTGTATAATAAATGTATTCGACCAGTGCCGGAGTCTCCGGCAGGAAAGGATGAGTAAAATGCTTTGCGAAAAATGTAAAAAGAGAACCGCTACCGTGTTCTATAATGAAAATATCAACGGAAAGACACGCTCCTATTCTTTGTGTGCCGAATGCGCCGCAAAGATGCGGGAGAAGGGAGAATTGCAGGATGTGACCTCGATGATCGGAAGCTTTGCAGACCCGTTCTCCGAGCTTCACGACCAGTTCTTCTCGGGGTTCTTCGGAATGCCCGCGTTGCACAGCGCAGCACCCGAGAAGAAATGTCCCGTTTGCGGGTCGACCTACTCCGACATTGCCGAATCGGGCAAAGTCGGATGCCCGGCCTGCTATGAGACGTTCGGGGACGAGCTTTCCCACCTGATTCAGTCGGTTCACGGAACAACCACCCACACGGGCAACGTTCCTTCCCGTCACCGTGCGAAAAAGGAACGGGACGAGAAAAGAAAAACGCTCCGTCGCGAGTTGGACGAAGCGATCAAGGCGGAAGAATATGAACGCGCCGCCAAGTTGCGGGACGAAATCCGCGCACTGGAAAATCAGAATGAGAAGGAAGGGAACTGATTATGGCATGGTATAATACAATCGGCAAAGAAGCGGACACCGTCATCAGCAGTCGTGTCCGTCTGGCAAGAAACCTCGTCGGTTATCCGTTCGCTTCCAAACTGGATGCGGCGGGTGCAAACGAGATCATTGAAAAGGTCAGCGCACCGCTTGAGGCGGCAGGATTCCGCAAAATCAACTTCTCGGATATCTCCCCTGTGATGGCAACCTCCTATGTGGAACGCCATTACGTCAGCCCCGAATTCGCGCAGAAGGAAACGCCGCACGCCCTGCTCCTGCAGGAGAACGGCGGAATGGCAGTGATGGTCTGCGAGGAAGATCACCTGCGGATTCAGAGCATTCTGCCGGGGCTTGCGCTTGACGAAGCCTACAGGAACGCCTCCCGCATCGAAAAGCGGCTCGACGAAGAGTTCGACTTCGCCTACAGCGAAAAACTCGGATACCTCACCCACTGCCCCACCAATCTCGGTACGGGAATGCGCGCCTCGGTGATGATGTTCCTGCCCGCCCTGACGCGGCGCGGCTACATGGACTCTTTGGCGGCGCAGCTCTCCAAGATCGGACTGACCGTGCGTGGGCTGTTCGGCGAAGGCTCGGGCGCGGCAGGGTGTATGTATCAGATCTCCAACCAGATTACGCTCGGCATCACCGAAGAGGACACGCTCGAAAAGCTCTCCGACGCGGTGGCGCAGATCAGCGAGAGCGAGCGCAAAGCCCGCAAATCCATCAACGGTGAGGAATTGGAGCGCGTGACCGACATGATCCTGCGCGCCGAGGGAACGCTCCGTTATGCTTATCGGATGTCGTCCTCCGAATTCATCCGTCTGTTTGCGGACGTGCGGTTCGGCATCGCACTCGGAATCGTCAAAGACATTACCTACGAACAGCTCGGCACGCTCCTGGTGGAGGTCATGCCCGCCACGCTGACCCTCTCGGCGGAAACAACGCCGAAAACCGACGCGGCGCGCGACCGTCTGCGTGCGCAGAAAATTCAGTCGCTTCTCGCGGGCAACCCTGCAGGCGGTGACAAACCCGAATAAACAATTCCCTATTCCCGAACGAAAGGAATGATTCTATATGGCAAATCGTTTCACAAGAAAAGCACAACAGGTTCTTCAGATCGCGATGCAGGTTGCATCCGATCTGGGACACACTTATATCGGCTCGGAGCACCTACTTCTCGCTCTGACGAGCGAGGACTCGGGTGTTGCGGCACAATGCCTTGCGGAGCGCGGCGCTTCGGCGGAGCGCATCCGTGACGCAATCGTGGAGCGCTCGGGCGAAGGATCTCCGACGGATGTTTCCGCCGCCGACCTCACCCCGCGCACCAAGCACATCATTGAAAATTCGCTGTCCGAATCCGACCGCTACGGACAGAACTATATCGGCACGGAGCATCTGCTTCTGTCGCTTCTGGAAGAGCGCGACTGCGTTGCGGTTGCGATTCTGGAGGAAACAGGCGTGTCGGTAAACGACCTGCGGCAGGATCTGATTACCTTCCTGACCACGGGCGGAAGCGGCGACAGCGTTGGCGGTCGCAGACCCGGCTACGGCGGCGCTTCGGCAACCGACGGCACATCGGGCAGCGGCAAGGGCATGGAGTCCTGCCCCACGCTGAAGAACTTCGGCAGAAATCTGACCGAACTTGCAAAGTCCGGCAAGATGGATCCGATTATCGGGCGTGAGAACGAAACCGAACGGGTGATTCAGATTCTTTCCCGTCGGACAAAGAACAACCCGTGTCTGATCGGCGAACCCGGCGTTGGCAAGACCGCCGTGGTGGAAGGTCTGGCACAGCGGATCGTTGCGGGCAAAGTGCCCGAAAACCTGCGCGACAAGGTGATTGTGTCGCTTGACCTTGCGGCAATGCTTGCGGGCGCAAAATACCGCGGCGAATTCGAGGAACGCTTCAAGAGCGTGATGGACGAGGTTCGCAAGAACCCGAATATCATCCTCTTCATTGATGAAATCCACACCATCATCGGTGCGGGTGCAGCCGAGGGCGCAATTGATGCGGCGAACATCATCAAGCCGGCACTGGCGCGCGGCGAAATGCAGGTCATCGGCGCGACAACGATTGCCGAGTACCGCAAGCACATTGAAAAAGACGCGGCTCTGGAACGTCGTTTTCAGTCGGTCATGGTCGGTGAACCGACCAAAGAGGAAGCGCTCGCCATCCTGCGCGGCTTGCGCGACAAGTACGAAGCGCATCACAAGCTGAAGATTTCGGATGAGGCGCTGGAAGCGGCTGTGAATCTGTCGGTTCGTTACATTGCCGACCGTTTCCTGCCCGACAAAGCAATCGACCTGATCGATGAAGCGGCTTCGCGGCTTCGTATCACGGCGCACACCTCCCCTTCCGACCTCAAGGAAATGGAGGACAAACTCCAATCCCTCTCGCACGAAAAAGAGGAAGCGATTTCGGCGCAGAACTTCGAGACTGCGGCAAAGTTGCGTGACGAGGAGCAGAAGCTGAAAGCCGATTGCGACGCAAAGCGCGCGGCTTGGGAGAAATCCAACAGCTCGGCGTCGCTGACCGTCAGCGCGTCCGATATCGCGGATGTGGTCACGCAGTGGACGGGCATCCCCGTCAACAAGCTACTTGAGGAGGAAAGCGACAAGCTGTTGCACCTTTCCGACCTGCTCAAAGCCCGCGTGATCGGGCAGGACGAAGCCGTGGAAGCGGTTGCAAAGGCAATCCGCCGCGGCAGAATGGGGCTCAAAGACCCGCGCCGTCCGGTTGGTTCGTTCATCTTCATGGGACCTACGGGCATCGGTAAAACCGAGCTTGCAAAGGCGCTGTCCGAGGTCATGTTCGGCGACGCCTCTGCAATGATCCGGCTTGATATGTCGGAGTATATGGAAAAGCACAGCGTGTCGAAACTCATCGGGTCGCCTCCCGGATATGTCGGCTACGAAGAGGGCGGTCAGCTGACCGAAAAGATCCGCCGCAAGCCCTACTCCGTGGTTCTGTTCGATGAAATCGAAAAGGCGCACCCCGATGTGTTCAACATCCTGTTGCAGGTGCTTGAGGACGGCGTTCTGACCGATTCGCAGGGTCGTCATGTGGACTTCCGCAACACGATTCTGATTATGACCTCGAATGTGGGCGCGTCCGAGATGAACGCGGCAAAAGCGCTCGGATTCACCTCCAAGCCCGAGTCCGCAACCGACGAGGAAGCCCGCCGCGAGCGGATGATGGCGGCGCTGAAGTCGACCTTCCGCCCCGAGTTCCTGAACCGGATTGACGATATCATCATCTTCAATTCGCTCAAGGAAGCGGACATCGAAAAGATTGCTTCGCTGATGCTCGCGGACGTGCAGAAGCGGATCAACGCGCTGAATATCAGCATTGAGTTTGACCCATCTGTCCCTGCCCTGCTTGCAAAAGAGGGCTTTGACGAAGCTTACGGTGCGCGTCCGTTGCGCCGTGCGGTGGTGCGTCTGGTTGAGGATTCGTTCTCGACCGAGATGCTGGAGGGCAAGATTCACACCGGCGATAAAGTCCTTGCCAAAGCGGTAGACGGCAAGGTGGTATTTGAAAAGCAGTAAGACCAAAAAGTCGGCGTCGGGGCGGTTTCAAACCGCCCCGACGAAAACGCAGACGAAAGCCACGGAGAAAATCCGTGGCTTTTTTTGTTTTCCCCTTGACAAACGCGCGGGGGTGTGCTATACTGTATTTCGAACAATAACAAGTGTTATGAATGGAGGAACTATGCCTGCGAAAAAGCTGATTCCACGGGAAGCGATTCTGTCGTGCGCGATGGAATTGCTGGAGTCCGACGGTTCGGAAGCCCTCAATGCGCGCACATTGGCAAAGCGGCTCGGGTGCTCCACGCAACCGATCTACCTCTCCTTTTCGGGCATGGACGAGTTGCGCGCGGCTCTGGTTGCGGAATGCCGGAAGGTACAGGAGGATTACATCGCGCGCGAGCGGGAGGAAACGCTGTTTCTGCGCAATTCGCTCGGGTTTATGCGTTTCGTTTACGAAAAGCCGCGCCTGTTCCGCTTTGTCTACTACGAAAACCAATTTCAGAACACGCCCGCCGACCGCGCATTTATTGACGCGACCGTCTCGGGCATCATGCGCGCGGGCGGCTATTCCCGCGCGGTTGCGGAACGCTTCTACTACGCCACATGGTTCTTCATGTACGGCATCGCGGTTCAGATGGTCTACGGTTTCGCTTCCCCGAAATGGGATGACATCCGCGGACTGCTCCTCGACCAATTCGGGGCGCTGAAACTTTATTACAGCCAATATCGGGAGGAAGCACAGCATGAATGAAAGCATAGTCGTCACCGATCTGTGCAAGGATTACCGCGAGGTGCGGGCGCTGGATCGGGTCAGTCTGACCGTTGGTCGGGGGGAACTGTTCGGGCTTCTCGGGGTCAACGGCGCGGGGAAAACCACGCTGATCAAAATCCTTTCGGGGCTGGTTTCCAAAACCTCGGGAGAAGCGACCGTGGAGGGACTTTCCGTCCCCCGCGACATGGAAAAGATCAAGGAAATTCTCTCGGTCTCGCCGCAGGAGACCGCCATCGCGCCGAACCTGACGGTGTTGGAAAACCTCCGCTTCTTCGCCGCGGTCTACGGAAAGACCGATGAAGAAAACCTCCGCCGCATCATTTCCACTTTTTCTTTGGAGG
>ERZ772861.2682-NODE-2682-length-11715-cov-4.177358_pt1 | contig 11715 bp, 22 predicted proteins | sample MGYA00512135_ERZ772861 | MGnify/ENA primary metagenome ERZ772861 (study PRJEB29015, sample SAMEA2737700) | human gut metagenome | biome: human gut; feature: human-associated habitat; material: faeces | place: China | collected 2012 ...
TATTATAACTTATATCTATACAATCTAAAACAATATAGAATAGTTTTAGAAGTTGGAGTATGTAATTCTAGAGAAGGTTTTCTAAGTGTATTAGGAAGTAATCAACGTTTAGCTTGGGAATTTAAAAAATGGTTACCTATACATAAAGAAGATTTTATTCCATATTCTATGAATTATCGATATGGGCATGTAATAGTATATAGTGATATGTGTATACAAATAGTTTATAGAATATGGGTAAGATAGTTCAAATTATAGATTCTTTCTATGATAAACAATTGTCATTTAGAATTTGTGAGGTCGTGGGAACTTACAATGATCCTTTTGCACCTCCAAGTAAACTTATAGTTGGAGGGAATAAATTTTTGTCTTGGGAATTTGATGAGTTTCTTCCAAAATTTAAGGATTTTATTAACCTAGAGAAAAATCATTAAGATATGGAAGAGTACTTATTGTAGGGGATGAATATGAGATTACAAAATATCGTATATGGATAAAATAGTACAGATTAAATATGCCCGTGGATTACGGTATGCAAAAAACAAGATATGCTTGATATTAGGTATAGATGAAGAGGGAACTGTTATTTTGGCTCGAAGTTCTAGTTTAAGTTGGAAGATTTCTAAGGATCTAATATCTCATCTTGTTAAATGTAATTTTACTTCTAAAGAATCTAAAAAATTAAATCTTATTTGTGGAAGATATATAGAACCTGAGGATATTACTTGTTATGTAAAATACCGTATATGGATAAGTTAACTTCTTATGACATTTGTACAAAATACGGATGTCTTTCTCGGATATTTACTTTAATTACATATTTTATTATGTTATTTGTAGTAATTTTATTACTTAATATTATATTATAATGAAAACTTCTGATTATACTATATATTCTATAGTAGCTATACTACTTTGGATTATATTACGTGCTGTGATTATAGCATTAATTCTTTATTTTTCTTGGAGTGCAATTATTCCTAATGTATTTCCTACAGAAGCATTATTTATACTATTTCTCCAAGTCTTTGTTTTAAGATTGGATTACTTTTAAGTATTATTAAGAAATTATAATGTTAAGAAAACTTAGCATAATTTTCATTAGATTAGCTCCTGTACTTCTTGCAATTAAAATTTTAGTATTGCTACTAGCTGAATATTTTGTAGTTAGTTCTTTGTTGATTGGGTTGGTCAGTTCAATTACTGATCTTTTAATTGCAATTGGATTACTTATACTCTCACTAACATTTAAGTTTTGTATCTATCATAGACTGATAATATATTATGTCTTTGTAAGTTACATCAGTTATATTGTTAGTATATTATTTGGATTTTCATTAACAAATATAATATTCGTATCTTTATTTCTATGTCTAACTATTATCGTTATATTTTTAGTAGTTTACACATATTTAAGATATGGAGATAAAAAGCAATGATAAACTCTTGTCATTCAAGATACGGACGTTTAATTTTTACACACTATGCATTATAAACTTGTAATTTTCGAAAATCACACTAAATCTACTAGCTTAGACATCACTCCTGAACAAGCTAGACAAATCTTAGGAGTAACAGACTATACTCCTGAACAGTATGAAATACTGGCAGAAATAACCAATCGTCCTGCATCCTACTTTATGGATGATTTAGTCGATTATTATGTAGACTTCTAATAAAAATATGGATCTTAAAGAACATATTGTAGGAGAAGTTGAAGGATATCCTGTAATCTACATTGAAGAAAAAGATACAATTTTCTGTAAGAACACTGCTGTAAAATATTCTTTATTAAAAAGATTATATGATAGTCCTTTCTCAAGAGAAAAAATTGAGGAAAAATCTCTTACTATAACAAAAGAAGAACATTTTGTTACATTTGGTTGTTTAACTACAACTAAAGAATATTGTCAAACTGTAATAAAAAATATAAATAAAATTAAAAATGGGAAATCCTGTAGGAGTTAAAAGCGTAATGCGAAGTACTGTTTCTAAGTATGAGCAGGAGCAAAAAGAGAAATTTATTCAGGTAATGTCTGATCCTCGTATGCGTTATTCGGACGCTTTAAATTTTGTTGAAAACGAGATTAAGCAGTCGAAGCGTATGGGTACATTCAATCATAAGATCTTGTGTTTTATGAATGATGGAGTTTATCAGCTGAATCGTGCAATCCAGGAAGTTTTTGGAATTGTATCAGCAGCTAAAAACGATAACCCTTCAGGAGGTGATGATACTGTTAATACTATTGAAGTTATCCTTGCTGATGGACGTCGTGTTAAAGTTCCGTATGGAGATATTGAACTTGCGGATTTAGGAGAAGGAAGTGTTATTTCTATCTCTTATAATGGTAATGATCACCATCTCTATATCAAGGGTAAGTGTCAGTTCAGGTTTACTACTCTGATGGACGACATTATCGATCGGACAAAAGAACTTCTTGCAACTGATTCTATTTATAAGAGTCAGGCATTAGAGATCTCTGATCTCAACAATCCTCTTGTCATGGATCTGTCAAATATTGACCGTGAAATGATGGTTCTTTCTGAAGATACTGCTCTCGGATTACGTCCTCTTAAGTCTCGTATTAAGTATCCTGAAAAGTGTACTGAACGAGGAATTCCTCTGAAATATGGTGCACTGTTTGAAGGTCCTTATGGAACTGGCAAAACTCTGCTTGCTTTTAAGCTTATTCAGGAAGCTATTCAGAATAATTGGGTAAGTGTATATCTGAAAGATCCTACATTACTTGCTGAGACTATTCGTCTTTGTAAAGTAATTGATGGAACTGGTCATGGAGTTGTTATCTTCGTTGAGGATATTGACCAAGTAACTCGTGGTAAACGAGATGCTGCTATGCAGGATATTCTTAATACTCTTGATGGTGGTGATACTAAGGGTATGAATGTAATTACTCTGTTTACTACTAATCATCTTGAGCTTATTGAGCCGACTTTTCTGCGTGGTAAGCGTATTGGCAAAGTTATCTCTTTAGGTGCTTTAGATGAAGCTACTGCTAAAGAGTTCATTGAGCGTTCTTTTGTAGGAGATTATACTCTTCAGGGAGATTTCTCTGCAGTATGTAAGCAGATCCGAGATTCGAACATTGCTCCTGCATTCATGGCTGAGATTGTAGAATCTGTAAAGAGTGATATGATCTTTATGGATGATACTAAGGTTGTATTACCTCAGTATATTAAAGTAGCAGTTGAATCTTATCTGCGTCAAGTAGGTCTTGCTCAGAAGAAAGATATGACTGAAACTCCTGAAGTTAAATTTGCTGAATCAATTCGCGAAATTACTGGTATTGATCGCGTTGAGAAGAAAGTAGATGAACTTATTGAAATGCAAGACTAAGTGCTATGGAGAGCATATGCTCTCCTATGACACCTTTATTCTACCTTCACGTGGTGGTGTTGTAAGTAGATAGATATCGAAACCAAAGAATAAATAAAATGTAAATTATTTTAAAACAACTATGATAGTACAGTATTTTGACGTAATTCACTGTAAAACTCAGGAACAGGTAACGGCAGTAATTAACAAACTTCATTCTGAACAAGGACTTACTTGGATGCACGATGATGAAAATCCTCTTATCGAAAACCCTGCAGATTTTGAAATAGAACAGAAGTTCTTTAAAAATATTAATGAAGAAGAAAAGGAGGAGTTTTATATTGTAACAGTGAAATTTCCTGAATTAGATAAGTGTATTGTTCACATATCTCGAAAGGAACATAATACAGAAACAATGCGAGCTGCTCTTGCAGAAACTGATGAGGAAGAAAGTTCTGCAGAAACTGTTTTCTATGAAGCTGAAGAATTTCTTAGGAGTTTTATAGGAAGCGATCTCTTTGGAGTATTTTCTATAGACTACGAAGTCTATGATACTGAAGATAATCATATCTGTAGTATTAAGAACAAAAAGGAACTTTCTGAAATTTATAACAAAGCTATAGAAGAAGGAACTACATTTGTTGTCTACGTGGGTAGTGAAAAAGTAGAAATCAATTCTAAGCATAATATTGATTATTATGATGAAAAAATTGCATTCTAATCGAGAATTCTGAGATCAATTAAAGGAAAATGATAAAGTATTAGTAAAATCTAAAGACTGGTATGATAAAAACGCTGTTGAGGAAATTACAGGTTTAAATGTTCCTATAGGTCCTAAATTTGTTTCAGCAATGACTGAAGACTGTAATAAATTCTTAACAGTCTCTGGTGTTATAGGTTGGTATGGCAGAGAAGACTTGTACTTTGAAATTAAACATAACTGGTATACATACTCAAGTCTTTTTGTTCATAAGCTAATTATTCGTAACTATAGAATTTTATTGTAATAATTTTTTAAAAATAAGTGTATAAATATTTGGATATATTAATTTTTGTCCTTATATTTGTACACTTTTCTGATGAATTCATCAATTAAATTTGGTAACACGAATATTTTGTATTATATTTGTAGTACGATTTAAGAGATGATTTGAGCTTGCCAGTTGGTGTACTTGGTTTGTGCACGTCGCGCTTTGAACGCGAAGGTTAAAGTTCGAATCTTTAACTGGCAACTAGTATAAATATGAGTAAATATCTTTGAGATAAAGAAAAATTACAAAAAGCTATAACAGAAGGCATATCTTACAGTGATGTCTTAAGGAGAATGAACATTCCGACTGCTGGAAACAATCAATCCACTTTAAAACGTAAAATTAAAGAGTTTAATTTAGATATTTCTCATTTTACTTTTAGAAGAGAAAAGAAAAATGAATCTAAACAGATTCCTATAGATGATTATCTAAACAATAAAAAGTTCATTAAAACTTCTGATCTAAAAGAAAAATTGATAAAAGCAGGATTAAAATTGAGCAAATGTGAAAAATGCGGAATTAGTGAGTGACAAGGGGCTCCTTTAGTAATTCAGCTACATCACATTAATGGTAATTCTAAAGATAATAATTTAAATAATCTTCAGCTATTATGTCCTAATTGTCATAGTCAAACTGATAATTATTGTGGCAATAGTAATAAGCAACCTAAACAAAAATATTACTGTCCAGATTGTGGTAGAGAAATACATAGAAGATCTACTCGATGTTTATCTTGTGCTTCTAAATTTCGAGGACAAACCAAGTTTAATCTTTCAAAAGAAGAACTACAGGGTTTATTAGAACAAGGTTATAGTCGAACTCAGATTGGTAAAAATTTAGGAGTTACTGAAGCATGTATACGTAAGTGAATTAAAAAATACAATATATAGTTTTAAATATATGAAAGAGTGGTGGTATAAAATTAAGAATTTCTTTAGAAATCTCTATATTTATAGAAAAATATTAACAACGGATTATCAATTTGATTATGGGTATCTTCTTGATTTAGAAAAGTTTAAGTTACAGTTAATGCTTAAATCTTTTAAAGATGAATCTCATACAGATCACACTAACGATATTCGTTGGATATCTATATGTATTAAACTTATTGATATTATTCAAGAAGAAAATTCTGCTTTAGAAGTTGTTGAAATGGAAATGAGTAAACCTCAATTCAAACTTGTTAAATATGTAAATATTAATAATGCATTTCGGTTCGGAATTGAATATCTTGATCGATATGATGGACTTCAAGTATATCGAAGAGAATTATTAAGGCAACAAAAGGCTCTTTACTTATATAATAAAATTAGATATAACTATATGTTAGAATGGTGGGATTAATAAATAAGATATATGATAATACGCTCAGAATATTTTCATAAACATGGACTAAAAATTAGAGATAAAATAGTAATTGCAAGTAAGGAGGTCTTAAAAGATAATAAAACTGTACACCCCTTTGTAGCTGACGAAATGCTAAAATATGCGGATCAAGTTCATACTTTAAAGTATGAACCCAAGGATGTAGTTTATCTTACAAATACTCAAAACTGAGTATGGGGTCCAACCTTTTTCAGAAATTTAATTATTCGCAATTATAGACTTTTATTAGAAAATTAATTATTCAAGATTTTTTAATGTTTGAATTAAAAAAGATTTATTTTCTTAGTGAGAAGAAATATATACAAATATGTAAGGAAGGGAATAGTTGTTTCTCTGAGAAGCGATTGCCTTGTTGTTTTCAATATAGTTCAGATTGTTCTTTTTATCCTTGTCCAAGTAGAGTATATATACGTATTAAATATAGAATAACTTTATAAATAATGGTCTTATAGGGTAGTGGTTATCCTTCCAGCTTGTCACGCTGGAGACACGAGTTCGATTCTCGTTAAGACCGCGAAGTTCTTAATTATTAGCTGCAAATATACCCTATTTGGGAGAGCTTGTTATTCGTGTGTAAAGACGTTTGCTGTAAGCACGATTAAGAACTTTATTTTAATGGCCCCTTAGTTTATTTGGAAAAATATCAGTTTTGTAATCTGAAGAGAACGGATCGTAACCGTTAGGGGCCTCTATTATTGGGGGGGGGTATGTAAATACTCTCTCACAATATTAACTTTTAAAATTATTAAACATGTTTAATTCAAAAGGTACAACATCTACAGATCTGTCGAAGAAAGTAGACAATGTTTTAAATGCTTTTAAAACAGCAATTGATGGACTTAATGCAGTTAATACTCAGGCAAAAGAAGGTATTGCTGCTAAAGAAGAGGAAATCAAAGCTGCTCAAACTGAGAAAGAAGCACTTGAAGCAATCTGCAAAAAGAACGAAAGTGTTCTTGCAAAATTAACTGCTATCCTTGAATAAAGGATAGTTTTTACGGGAGTAGTTCAATTGGTAGAGCCCGTGGTTTGGGACCACGAAGTTGCACGTTCGAGTCGTGTCTCCCGTACAAAAATTATTATATTTATGGAAGATTTTATTAACGATCCCAATCCGTTCTGTATTCAAATTGTAGAAGGTTATATAATTCAAACTACTCCTTCAGATAGTGAGTCTTGTTTAGCTCCTGATCAATTTGGCAATTATTGCATATGTCAATCTCGAGGAGATAACCCAGCAAAAATAAGGTGTTGTTTTATTTGTGAGAATTACTCAGAGTATAGTAATTATATAATACAGACTCAAATTAAATACAGAATTTATGTAAATAGTAAATAGAGAGTTAGCCAAGTGGTTCACAGCACCTGATTTACATTCAGGAGATCGAGAGTTCGACTCTCTCACTCTCTACTAATAACTAATATGTATAAGATGATAACACTAGATCATGTAAACAAAAATTCTGGAAACTTTCTTCCAACACTTTGGTTAGTAGATAAATATAAACAATATCCAAATTGTATATCAGTAATCTGTAACCTTGAACAAAAGAAGTTAAATGAAAATAAGTTCTTAAAGAAATTTAAAGAAAAATTCTCTAACTTTTGTATATGGGAGGATAATGTAATCGGAGTTAAATCTGAAGTTTCTGAAGAAGTACTTGAAGAATTAGATCGTCCATTTTATGTAAGTCAACCTACTGCTTTGCAATTCAGTGGAATTTGTGAAGAATACAAGTGTGCTTTAAATTATTATTCCTCTAGAATATTAATCTATTTTTGTGATAAAGCTCTTATAGATAACTTTATAGAGGATATTAAATCTTTATTTGAAGAATGTTCAGAAAAAGTAGTTTCTACAACAAAAGTTAATTTAATTACTTTTGATGGTCAAGATTATGGTTTGACTGAGTGTAAGATTAGAGATGTTAATGTTGATCTTGATAAACACTATAATGATGATTTCAAGCCTGTTTATAAAGATATCTCTGACTTCTTAAATAGCCCAAAATCTGGTTTAGTTATTCTTCATGGAACTCAAGGCACTGGTAAGACTTATATGATTCGTCATTTAGTTAATAATTTTGATAAGCAATTTATTATTATTAATAACTCGATGATGAATAGTTTGTCTGATCCTGTATTCTTAAACTTTATTCTTGATCATAAGAATTCAGTAATTATTCTTGAGGATTGTGAACAGCTTCTTAAAGATCGTTCTGAAAATGTATTTACAAATGGTATTAGTAATATTCTTAATATGACTGATGGTATTTATTCAGATATTTTAAATATTAAGTTTATTGCTACATTTAATAGTCTTGATACAAGTATTGATAAAGCATTGATGCGAAAGGGTCGACTTGCTGCAAAATACAAGTTTGATGAACTCTCTTTAGAGAAGACTAATAGAATACTTAAAGAATTAGGCAAACCTGAAGCAAGTAAGGGCATGACTCTTGCAGATATTTATAATCTTGATGTTCAGTCTTATGAACATAAGACTAGACGTAAAATTGGATTCTAATGATGTTTTGGATATTTATTTATTGGTTACTTTGTGCGTTTATTGTTATTGGAACAGATGATGGAGAACCATGGACTGTTGGAGATAAATGGTACATAGTATTTGCAGGATTTTATGTTCCTATAATAATTGGCCTATTTATAGGTAGTTACATTAAAGAAACTGGATTTTTTGATAAAAAACATCCATGGGAACATTAATCTATATGTTGTCCGTAGCTTAGTTGATTAAAGCGCAAGTTTGTGGCACTTGAGATCGGGAGTTTGAATCTCCTCGGACACCTAAAAGTATTCTTTAAACATACGAATCTGGACAAATGGTTAGACCTTATCTTATAAACCCCAAACTATAAGAATTAAGAAGTATTTCTCTCGAAATTAGGTAGATCCAGCTTCCTAGAGAGATAGAAGAATACTTACGATGGGAGCTTAGCTCAGCTGGTTAGAGTACTTGACTGATATTCAAGAGGTCCTAGGTTCGATTCCTAGAGCTCCTACTAAAAAGAAAGTTATGAAAGAATATAAAATTTGGAAATTTAATAAATCTGGATATTTACAAACAGTAACTGTTAGTCTTGAAGAGGAATATCCTTGTAAACAAAAAAGATGTGGATATTCCTGTTTAGGAGACAAAACGAAACATGTATGTTTTGTTAAAGTAAATCTTGCTTTTGAAGAACGTGCAAGTTTAAAATGTACAGCTTCAGGGAATAAAGAGCATAAAAATTTTATACATATTAGACTTTTATATAGAATTTTTATAGATGGATAATTATAAAAAGGAATATAATCCTTAGGAAGAGCTTATAATATAATCGGTTAGTATCCTACACTTTTAATGTAGTTGTCAGGGTTCGAGTCCCTGTAGGCTCACACAATTTTTAAGTCTGAATCACAAATGATAAAACGTTTTGAAAATAAGTACATACAATCCATAAGAAGAGGTTATTTATGTCATATTACCCCTAATAAAAAATGTTATGGATTTGAATGTCATCATAATTCAAATGGATGTGAGATTTTTAATGAGAAATTTGGAGGATGTAGTAACAGACGTTATAATATGATTAAATATAGGATCTATGCAGATTAAATATTTTCCTGAAATAAAGTGTTGTATACAAGCAGTTAGATCTCTAAAACGAAACTATTGTAGTAATAATCAATGCTATAAGTCAACCAATTATTGTATTTTGTTTTTACCTGCTTTCAATAAAAGTTGTCTTAAATATTATTTTTGGAGAGTTTCTTATCGTGTATTCTTAGAAGCTTCTTATGATAGAATATAAAATATAATTGGAATGTGGCTGAGTGGTTGAAGCACCAAACTGTTAATTTGGGTTACGTGGGTTCGAGCCCCACCGTTCCAGCTAATATTAAACTTATGCAACAGATAAATACTTATGCAGAGCTTAGAGAGCTTAAACTAAACAAGTTATTTAAACATCCAAATTATAATATATATCAAGTTATTAAAAATAGAAATAAAGGATTTTGTAAGGGTGGAACTAGTAGCATTAACCAATGCAGTTTTATGTATCGTACTAGTCCTAATACATCGTTTTGTTATACTGCATGTACACAAGGAAAACAATATTTTTGGTATATAAAAATTAAATATAGAATTGTACTAGATGATAAATAATTTATCACAAATTTGTTAACTTTTTGTGTTAAAATAAGGAGGATTAAGCCAAGTTGGACTAATGGCAGCACTCTTGAAAAGTGTAGGTCGCTTAAAACGGCGTGGGGGTTCGAGTCCCTCATCCTCCGCTAATATTTTGAAACTATGAGAATAGTAGAAAATTTTACAGAACTTAATAAAATCAAGTTAAATCAACTATTTAAATATATTAATAATCATATACTTCAGGCTATTCACAGTAAAAAATATTTCTATTGTTTTGATAGTAAGAAGAATATCAGATGTAATTTATATACGGTTGGTTCTCGTGGATGTAGTGCAGCTTGTCTAAAACCTCTTGGAGAAAAATTTTGGTATATAAGAATCATATATAGAATTAGATTAAATGAGTAGAGATATTGCATTAAAACATTGGAAAATAATTAAATATAAGACTCTAGTTATTCAATGTGTACCCGAAGGAAAATTTAAGAAAGATTATTGTTATAAATCTTCTGTTGGCAAACCGTGTGCCTTTACAGGAAAAGCTTGTACTGATTTTAAGTGTATAAATAGAGCAGATGGTCTTCGCGTTAGGTATATTAAAGTAGATTATAGAGTTTATGTTAGTAAAACATAGAGTTTCTCAAATAATAGAATTATTTGGCTATAAATATCGGTTACATCAAGTTATTCTAGGTAAACAAGAAGAATCATCATGTTATATAAGTGTTATTAAAGATAAACCTTGTATATTTCGTGAGTATAATAGAATAAATGGTGAGATATGTTGTGGTAATGTTGTATGTACTTCTTTAGAACGAAAAGATAATATTAGAGTACGTTATATTAAATTAGACTATCGAATTTATTTGTTTAAATAAGCACTCTTGATGTAACTGGTAACATGACAGTCTCCAAAACTGTTCTTTGGGGTTCGAATCCTTAAGAGTGTGCTTATATAATTAGGGCTGTTAGTATAGTGGCTATTACATCTGGTTTGCAACCAGAAAACAGGGTTTCGATTACCCTACGGTCCACAATCTTCTGTAGATTAGGATTCTATACAGAAAGAGTACTGTAATCTGTTAAGAGCTTATAAATCAGACGTTAAAGAAAAAAGTTTTCGGGGCTGAAGAGCCCTGCTATGAATCTAATCCTAGTAGAAATACTAGGATTTTTGGAACTGCGGTGTGCTAGGTGCGCTCGCTGGACTGAAAATCCAGAGGTAAATGTTCGACTCATTTCAGTTCCGCACTATCGTCTTCCTTATTAAGTTTGGTAACACGTGCACTGCCTGTAAATCTTAATAATAGATATGCTTAGTACTTGTTTTTATTAGTGGATGTATTAGCTCAGTGGTAGAGCTCTGGCAGGGAGTGCCAGAAGTCATAGGTTCGAATCCTATATGCATCCCTTAAATCAAAAAAATTATGATTATACCTCCAAAATTTTTAATATTAAAAGCTATTCCACTATATAATGAAGGAGATGTATCTGCTCCACATATAGTAATAAATTATCTTACAAGAAATATATTTTTTATTCTTTTAAAATTTTCTCCAAATAAAAAATTAATGAAAATTAAAGAAATAAAAGATAGGATTTTTATTAAAAGTCTTGATCATAAGATGACTATGGGTCTTATGGAAGCAAAAAAAATTGTAGATGACTTAACTATACAATATGATATGAATAATAATGAAGTTGAAGTTAGGATATTAGTTTTTTTTAAAATATTGCCTATTTTATTTATAGTACTTATAGTTGTTATTGGCTTTTCGAGAAGTTGTGTCAATAAAAAAGAAGACCCA
>ERZ772861.2684-NODE-2684-length-11708-cov-3.163220_pt1 | contig 11708 bp, 10 predicted proteins | sample MGYA00512135_ERZ772861 | MGnify/ENA primary metagenome ERZ772861 (study PRJEB29015, sample SAMEA2737700) | human gut metagenome | biome: human gut; feature: human-associated habitat; material: faeces | place: China | collected 2012 ...
CAATACCTAAAAATGGGGATCCAAAAAGAAGTCTATGATTTTGGACATTCGATAGAAGCAGGCTTAAAAGAACGGTTTGAACAGATCGATAAAATGGCAGAGTACAATCAGTTAAAAGTAATCAAGGCTATGCAGGACAATAAGGTGAGTGAGGCGTGCTTACTGGGAACTACAGGATATGGCTATAATGATCTGGGAAGAGAGACACTGGAAGCAGTATATGCTTCTATTTTCCATACAGAAGATGCACTGGTGCGTCCACAGATTACCTGCGGTACTCATGCACTGGCACTGGCATTGATGAGTAACCTGCGTCCGGGTGATGAATTGCTCTCTCCTGTAGGTAAGCCATATGATACCCTGGAGGAAGTAATCGGTATCAGACCGTCTAAAGGTTCTTTGAAAGAATATGGCATCAGCTACAGACAGGTGGATCTGCTGGAAGACGGAAGCTTTGACTATGAGAATATCAGAAAAGCAATCAATGAGAAGACCAGACTTGTAACAATCCAGCGTTCTAAGGGCTATCAGACAAGACCAACACTTTCTGTAGCAAGAATCGGCGAACTGATTGCCTTCATAAAAGATATTAAGCCGGATGTAATCTGCATGGTAGATAACTGCTATGGTGAATTCGTAGAGCGTGTAGAGCCGTCAGACGTAGGTGCAGATATGGTAGTGGGTTCCCTGATCAAGAATCCGGGCGGTGGCCTTGCTCCGATAGGCGGTTATATTGCAGGTAAGAAGGAATGTGTGGAGAATGCAGCATTCAGACTGACTTCACCTGGACTTGGCAAGGAAGTAGGTGCTTCACTGGGAGTATTGAGAGATTTTTATCACGGACTGTTTCTTGCTCCTACAGTCACAGCCAGCGCATTAAAAGGTGCAATTCTGGCAGCGAATATCTACGAGCGTCTGGGATTTCATGTAGTTCCTGATGGCAGCGAGTCCAGACACGATATTATTCAGGCAGTAGAGTTTGGAACACCGGAGGGTGTGATTGCCTTTTGCAAGGGAATCCAGGCAGCAGCCCCTGTTGACAGCTTTGTAACGCCGGAACCATGGGATATGCCGGGATATGACAGTCAGGTTATTATGGCAGCAGGAGCATTTGTGTCCGGTTCTTCCATTGAGCTGAGTGCGGATGGACCGATTAAACCTCCTTATGCTGTTTATTTCCAGGGTGGATTGACAGCTCCGCATGCAATATTTGGTATTATGAAGACCTTACAGTATATTGTAGATGAGGGTCTTGCAAAACTGTAATTATACTGAAAAAGACAAATTCTGCCATATGCAGGTCGAAAAAAAACTAATCTTTTTAGTGTACAGACCTGCATGGGTGTGGTAATATAACTATTGATTCATTGATATCTGGTAGAACTTCGTCCGGAAAACAATGTTTTACAGAGAAAATGAGTGATTTTAAAGATTTATATCCGAAAGAGGAGCTTCCCTATGACAAATTTCTGCATACAGGTGCTGAAAGCCTGACGGATGCAGAATTATTGGCTATTATGCTGAGAACAGGAACGAAAGACAAGAATCCGGTGGAGCTTGGCAGACAGATTCTGTCGTTGTGTGACAGTAAGTGGGGGCTTCTTGGGCTGCATCATTATTCGGTACGTGAACTACAGAAAATTCCTGGAATTGGTGAGGTAAAAGCAGTACAACTATTGTGTATTGCAGAGATTGCCAAGCGGATATCAGTTGCACAGGCAGCAAGCAATCTTGCATTTCATAGACCGGATACGGTAGCAGAATACTATATGGAAAGACTGCGTCATAAGAATACAGAGCAGGTAATACTGATCCTGCTGGACAGTAAGAACCGTCTGATCCACGATAAAGTTCTTTCTTTGGGCACAGTCAATGCCAGTCTGATCTCACCAAGGGAAATACTGATCTATGCCCTGCTGGAAGAGGCGGGTGGGATTATGCTGCTGCATAATCATCCAAGCGGTGATCCTACACCCAGTAAACAGGATATTATCATGACCAGAAGGATAAAGGAAGTATCCGATTTAATTGACATTCCACTCATTGATCACATCGTGATTGGAGACAAGAGATATACGAGTTTCAAACAAAAAGGACTTTTATGAGAAACAGAAAGGAGTTGTTATGTTGGCTAACAACGCATTTGGTATTGATTTAGGTACCAGAACAATTAAAATCTACAGCGCTCACAGTGACACAGTTACTGTTGAGAAGAACATGATTGCTATTGAAAACAAGAAAAATTTATTCGCATATGGTGATTCTGCTTTTGAAATGTTTGAAAAGGCACCATCCAATATTGAAATTTCCTATCCGCTGTGCAACGGTGTCATTGCGGATATTAAGAATATGCAGCTTTTACTTCGTAACTTCATCATGGATTGTAATAAGGGTGTGATTAAGCCGGCAGAGTTCTACATGGCTGTTCCATCCGATATTACTGATGTAGAGAAGAGAGCTTTCTTTGATCTTGTAAAAGATGCTAACATCAAAGCCAAGAAGATCATGCGTGTAGAGAAGGCTGTTGCAGACGGACTTGGTCTGGATATTGATGTAAAGAATGCCCAGGGTATTCTCGTAGTAAATGTAGGCTTCCACACCACAGAAATTTCCATTCTTTCATTAGGTGGAATTGTACTGAGCAAGCTCATCAAGATTGGTGGACAGAAGTTTGACGAGTCTATCAAGAATGCAATTCGTAAAGAGTACAGTCTGATTGTCGGCAATAAGACTGCTGAGAGCGTAAAGATATCTCTTAAAGAGCTGGAAGAAGCCGGCAAAGGTGCTATCGTATATGGACGTGATATCGTTACCGGTCTTCCTATGGAAAAAGAAATTCCTACAGATCTGGTCAGCGAGAGTATGCTGGAGAACTTCAATGTAATTATTGATAATATCCGTGTGATTCTGGAGAGAACTCCACCAGAATTAGCAGCTGATATAAGCGACAAAGGCATAGTGATGACAGGTGGATATCTTCAGAAGAGGGATTTATCTGACTGGTGGTGCATCTCAGGTAAATCATCTTGCAGAGCTTCTTGCCAAGGGAACTGGACTGAAGGTAAATGTCAGTGAGAATCCTGTATCAGGTGTTGCGCTTGGACTGGCTAAGATCATCAAGGATGACAATTATAAATCAGTTGCTTATTTAGAAGGAATGAGTAGATGAGTCCTATCGTAAAAAGAAAGCGGGATAAATTCTCGATTCCAAGTAAATATCTGCTTTTGTTGTTGACAGTAGTCTGCGTGATATTGATGGCAGTTACATTTCTGACGGATTTTTCCACACTGCCATTAAATAAAGTCGCAGGGTACGTTGTTGTACCCTTTCAGAAGGGTGTCAGTCACGTGGGACAGTGGATTTCTACCAGAGTGGATGAGCTTGGAGAACTGCGGGTTGTGTTGCAGGAGAATCAGGAATTGAAACAGCAGATTGATGAATTGACGATTCAGAATACACAGTTACAGCAGGATAAATATGAGTTGAATAATCTGCGTGAACTATACAAGCTGGATGAACAGTACAGCGGATATGATAAGGTAGGAGCCAGGATCATTGCCAGAGATTCGGGCAACTGGTTTCATGCCTTTACAATAGACAAAGGGCTGGATGATGGACTGGCTATTGACATGAATGTCATTGCCGGAGGTGGTCTGGTAGGCAGAATCACAGATATCGGATCCAATTGGGCTAAAGTGAATTCCATTATCAATGATGATTCCAATGTAAGTGGTATGGTTCTTGCAAGCTCCGATACGTTAATCGTAAAGGGCTCATTGCAGCTTATGGCAGAAGGATGTATTGGATATGAGCAGCTTATTGACTCCAGAAAGCAGGTAGAAGTAGGAGACAAGGTAGTTACCTCTAATATCAGTGACAAATATCTGCCTGGAATTCTGATCGGTTATATCAGCAGTATGGGGCAGGATTCCAATAATATTACCAAATCAGGTAAATTGACGCCGGCAGTAGATTTTGAACATCTGGAGGAAGTGCTGGTAATACTGAAAACAAAACAGCAGATTGCAGATTAAATGATATGATCTGAAGGTGAAGAATGAAAAGAAATATTATCATGGTACTTACCATTCTAATTAGCTTTGTATTGCAGACTACTGTGTTTCAGTTCTTTAATTTTGGCGGGATAGCGCCTAATCTTCTGATTATTGTGACAGCATCCTATGGGTTTATGCTGGGTAGAAGATATGGAATGGTAGTAGGTTTTATCAGTGGATTGCTGATGGATATCTTTTATGGCAGTGTTTTGGGATTTTATGCACTTATTTTTTTGTACATAGGAGCAGGAAATGGTGTTTTCCACAGAGTATTTTATCAGAATGATATCAAACTGCCATTGGCTTTGATTACAGTCAGTGATCTATTGTATTCTTTTGTATGTTATGTTCTTCTGTTCCTTCTTCGGGGCAGATTCCAATTCGGTTTTTATTTTAAGAGCGTTATTTTGCCGGAGATTGTTTATACCATATTTGTTACGGTATTTCTATACCCTGTGATCCTGTTGTTGAACAGGACTCCGGATGATGCGGATAAAAGGAGTGACCACTGGTTTGCTAAAAAGAATTAAAGAAAGTCTGTTCGATATGGTCACATCCAGACTGTTGTTGCTTTTTATCATCTTTATTGCAATGGCAGCAGTATTGATCTATCGAATATTCGATTTACAGATCGTAAATGGAGAATCCTATCTGAACAACTTCCAACTGAAAATACAAAAAGAGAAAATTATAGAGGGAACACGAGGCAATATATATGATAGAAATGGCAAACTTCTTGCATATAATGAGCTTGCCTATTCTGTTACAATCGAAGATGTATACGAGTCCGGTTCTGAAAAGAACAGCCAGTTAAACGGAACTTTGTATAAGCTGATTCATTTGATTGAAGATAATGGAGACAGCGTTATCAGCGACTTTAATATTATATTGGATGAAAACAACGAATATGCATATAATCTGGAAGGCACGGCACTGCTTCGTTTTCTGGCAGATATTTATGGACACAGTGACATTAACTCTGCGGATTTCAAGTATGAGCAGAAGACCGCTACAGCTAAGGAAGTAATAGACTATCTGTGTAATCGTTTCAAGATTGGAGCTTATGAGAAGAACGAAAAAGGCGAAGATACTAAAGTATTTTTGCCTGGTGAAGGCTATACCCCTAAGGAAGTTCTTGAACTGGTCACCATTCGTTATGAAATGAATTTATACAGCTTTCAGAAATACATTGCAACGACTGTGGCAACAAATGTATCAGACAAGACAGTAGCTGTCATTATGGAAAATGCCGATCAGTTGGATGGTGTTTCCATTGAAGAAGATACCATTCGTAAATATAACAATCCATATCAGTTCGCACATATACTTGGTTATACCGGTAAGGTCTCACAGACAGAACTGGCTTCTTTGCAGGAACAGGATTCTTCCTATACCCTGAATGACACTGTCGGTAAGGCAGGAATCGAACAGGTTATGGAATTGCAGTTGCAGGGTAAGAAGGGCTCTGAGACCATATATGTAGATAATCTGGGTAAGATTATCGAGACTACAGATGTGGTGGAATCACAGTCAGGAAATAATCTGTATCTGTCCATTGATTCAGACTTGCAGATGGCAATTTATAGTATTCTTGAACAGAAAATTGCAGGTATTATTGCACTCAAGATGCGTAATGTCATGAACTATGATACGTCCAGTGTTTCGTCAGCAGGTAATCTGATCATACCGATTGATGATGTATATTATGCGCTGTTTAATAACAGCGTTATTGATATTACACATTTTACGAGCGATAATGCGGATGTAACGGAAAGGGAAGTCTATCAGATATTCCTGAATAAACAGCAGAATGTACTGAATGAAATAAAAGATGAATTACAGAATAAGAAGACACCATATGATCAGCTCAGCAAAGAGTATAAGAATTATGAGAGCTATATTGTATCTATGCTGACTAAGAAGGGTGTTCTGGTCAACAGTGCCATTGATAAAGAAGATGCAACCTATATTGCCTGGACCAGGGATGAAGTAATCAGCTTAAACGAATATCTCAATTATGCGATAGCGCAGAACTGGATAGACATTACCAAACTTTCACTGGATAGCCAGTATTCTGATTCAGAAGAAATATTAAATTCCATGATTGATTATATTATGGATAATCTGAAGGATAATAATGAATTTTCCAAGAAACTGTATAAATATATGATAAGCAGCCAGCAGATCACAGGTAAGCAGATATGTATGTTGTTGTGGGAACAGGATATTATCAGTGTAGAGGAAAGTAAGATCACAGCAGTGAAGAAAGGCACCATCAGTCCTTATAATTTTATGCTGGAAATGGTGCAGACATTGCAGATTACACCGGCGCAGCTGGCATTGGACCCATGTTCCGGTTCCTGTGTGGTAACAGATGTCAGAACCGGAGAAGTACTGGCGCTGGTATCTTATCCAGGATATGATATTAACAAGATGGCAAATGGCGTAGATGCAGAGTATTATGCCAAATTACAGGCTGATCTGTCTGTGCCACAGTGGAATATGGCGACACAGCAGAAGACTGCTCCTGGTTCTACTTTTAAGATGGTATCGGCTACTGCTGCAATTGAAGAGGGTGCAGTAGCTTCAATTGGTGAAACGATATTGTGTACAGGTGTATTTGACAAGCTGGCACCAACCATTCACAGATGCTGGATTTATCCAAGCGCGCACGGCGCCATGAATTTGTCTAATGCAATAGCCAATTCCTGTAACTCATATTTTTATGAGGTTGGTTATCGGTTAAGTCAGGATGGAACAGGATACAATAGTGACTATGGTCTGTCACGACTGAAAAAATATGCAGACTTATTTGGACTGACCGAGAAATCCGGTGTGGAAATTATGGAAGCAGAACCGGAGTTCTCCAATTTGTATGCAGTACCTTCTTATATTGGTCAGGGTACGCATAACTATACAACAGTAGGACTTGCCAGATATGTGACAACAGTCGCAAACAGTGGAACCTGTTATAATCTGAGTATATTGGATAAACTGACAGATTCAAAAGGCAATGTTATTGAAGACTATACACCTGAGGTCAGAAATACAGTAGACCTAGATAACAGTCTGTGGAATGCGATTCATTCCGGCATGCGTCAGGTTGTTGAAAAAAAGAAATATTATGATGATCTGGCAGTTCATGTTGCAGGTAAGACAGGAACTGCACAGCAGGATAAAACACGTGCAAACCATGCTCTTTTTGTCAGCTACGCACCATATGAGGACCCGGAGATATCTGTGTCAGTCCGTATTGCAAACGGATATTCTTCTGATTATGCGGCTCAGACAGCAAGAGATGTATATAAATATTATTATGGTTTGGCTAAAGAAGAGGAGCTTGTTACCGGAACAGCAGATACTCTTGATGCCACAGCAGGCACAGGAGACTGATAACCGGGTAGAAAGGTTTTGAACTGCATGAAGCGCATGAAGCGCAGATAGGAGTAAGTGTGAAGAATTTAGTTGTATTAAAAAGTTTTTCCAGTGGAATATCTGTAATTATGGATGCTACAGTTCCTTTTGATGAGCTGTTGGAGGCTGTTGCAGAGAAGTTTAGAAGTGCAGCCAATTTTTTCAAAGATGCTGCTGTGGCAATTTCACTTGAAGGCAGAACACTGGATGAGTCAGAGGAACGACAGGTTCTGGATGCAATTACAGAGAATTCACAGTTAAAAGTACTGTGCCTCATGGGGCGGGATGAAGAGAAGAATATCAAATTCCTAGGAATTCAGAATAATCTGACCTTTCAGAAGGATGAAAACTGCGGACAATTTTATCGTGGTACTTTACGGGATGGACAAAGCATCGAGACAGAACACAGTATTGTGATTCTGGGAGATGTGAGTAAGGGATGCAGCGTATATTCAGCCAAAGACATTGTAGTAATTGGCAGTCTGGAGGGCGAAGCATATGCGGGAGCAACTGGCAACAATCATCACTTTGTTGTTGCACTTGATATGAATCCTGAGAAACTTCGCATAGGAGATCTTCATTATATACAGCCGGGAAAAAGTTCAAAATGGGGACTAAAGCCAAAGTCTGTACCTAAAATTGCATATACGTATAATGGAGTGGTACAGGTAGAACCGATTACCAAAGAATTGCTGGATAATTTTACCTTATAGAAATCCGGAGAACTGAAATGACAACAGTGATCATGTAAAAACAGCAGATCACGGAAAGGCAAGAACATAGTATGAGCGAAGTAATTGTTGTCACGTCAGGTAAAGGCGGTGTAGGCAAGACCACTACATCTGCAAACGTAGGAACCGGTCTGGCAAAGCTGGACCAGAAAGTAGTTCTGATCGACACCGATATCGGACTTCGTAATCTGGATGTCGTCATGGGATTGGAGAATCGTATTGTCTATAATCTTGTAGATGTAATCGAGGGAACATGCCGGCTCAAACAGGCATTGATCAAGGACAAGCGTCATGCAGGGCTGTATTTGATGCCTGCTGCACAGACAAGAGATAAGAACTGTATTACACCGGGGCAGATGGTAAAACTGATAGCCGGGTTAAAAGAACAGTTTGATTATATTATTCTGGATTGCCCTGCTGGAATTGAACAGGGATTTCAGAATGCAATTGCAGGTGCAGATCATGCAATTGTTGTAACAACGCCGGAAGTATCAGCAATCAGAGATGCAGACAGAATCATAGGATTGCTGGAGGCAAATGAGATAAAGAAAGTAGATCTGGTTGTTAACAGATTACGTTCCGATCTGGTAAGACGTGGAGAAATGATGACAGTGGAGGATGTAATAGATATTCTTGGACTTCCTTTACTGGGTGTTGTGCCGGATGATGAGAATGTAGTCATTGCAACGAACCAGGGTGAGCCTCTGGTGGGCAAGAATTCACTTGCAGGACAGGCATTTTATAATATATGCCGCCGCCTGGATGGCAAGGAAGTTCCTTTTATGGATTTTGGCAAGTCTATTACAATATGGACCCGCGTAACCGGATTATTCCATAGAAATCAGGAGGAACGCATATGAGACTATTTTCTTTATTTCACAAAAAAAGTTCAAGACAAGTAGCAAAAGACAGGCTGAAAATCCTTCTGATATCAGACAGAGTAAACTGCTCACCGGAGATGATGGAGCTGATCAAAAATGATATAGCACATGTCATTTCCAAGTACATGAAGATTGATACAGCAAGTATGGATATTCAGATCACCAAGACGGGAGTAACCGGCAGGAATACGAAAATGCCTGTATTATACGCGAATATCCCGATCCTGGATCTGAAGAACGGAATGGTTACATAGGACGGCCGCCGCAAAAGGCTATCTGGTTTGCAGATAAAAGAAAGACAGGAAAGAAAGAATGTTTAAGAATTATAGAGTTCGTGATTATGATTTTAAATTGATTTTTATGCTGGTAGCGATCACCATTATAGGAATTCTTGCAATAGGAAGTGCAAAAGAGTCTGTACAGAATAAGCAGATACTTGGTTTTATTGTTGGATTTTTTATTATGATAGTCCTGTCTTTCTTTGACTATTCTTTTTTCCTGCGATTCAGCTGGGTAATCTATATTTTTGATATTTTGTTACTTCTGATGGTCCGCTTCTTTGGTGCTGATGTAAATAACGCCAGAAGATGGTTGGAAATAGCAGGTATTCAATTTCAACCGTCAGAATTAACAAAAATTATGTTGATTTTATTCTTTTCACAGTTTATTATGAAACATAGGGAGAAAATAAATTCATTGCGGAACATACTACTGATGATTGTTTTACTGATACCTCCGCTTTTTTTAGTATATAAGCAGCCTGATATGTCAACGAGTATTGTTATTTTCCTGATATTCTGTGCATTATGGTATGTGGGGGGACTCAGTTCCAAGTTGATCATTGGAGTACTGGCGGTGGTAGTACCGGCAGCTGTGATCTTATTTATCCTTGTATTACAGCCGGATCAGCAGATTATTGAGACTTATCAGCAGACTAGAATCCTTGCGTGGCTGGAACCTGAAAAATATGCGACAGGTGCTGCATATCAGCAGACGAATGCAATGATGGCGATTGGTTCCGGACAGCTATGGGGCAAGGGACTGAACAATAATATGATAAGTTCTGTGAAGAATGGTAATTTCATTTCAGAGCCTCAGACGGATTTTATATATACAATAGTCGGCGAAGAGTTGGGATTTGTAGGAGGCTGTGCAGTTATTGTGCTTCTGTTTCTGATCACACTGGAGTGCTTGAGCGTGGCGCGTAAGGCAAAGGATCTTGCCGGAACGTGTATATGCTGTGGAATGGCTGCGTTAGTCGGCTTTCAAAGCTTCGTTAATATAGCAGTAGCAACGGGACTGTTTCCTAATACCGGTGTGCCGCTGCCATTTGTAAGCTACGGGTTGACGTCACTTGTAAGTCTTTATATTGGAATGGGATTTGTCCTGAATGTGAGACTGCAATGTGTCAGGAAATATAATAATTGACAAAGGAAGGTGCAGATATCATGAATATTGCTTTAATTGCTCATGATGGTAAAAAGAAATTAATGCAGAATTTTTGTATTGCATATCGTGGTATTTTAAGTAAGAACGAGTTATATGCAACAGGAACTACAGGCAGATTAATAGAGGAAGTAACTAATCTTAACGTTCATAAATATCTTGCTGGGCATCTTGGCGGTGAACAGCAGATTTGCGCGCAGATAGAACACAATCAGATCGACCTGGTTATTTTCCTGCGTGATCCTTTGAATCCAAAGTCACATGAGCCGGATGTTAATAATGCAATGAGATTATGCGATATGCATAATATTCCATTGGCAACTAACCTTGCATCGGCAGAATTGCTGATCAAGTCACTGGACAGAGGAGATTTAGAGTGGCGTGAGATGTATAAATAAGCTGGTAAAGGTAATTTCCTGTATTATGGTTCCGACTATTGTTTTATCAGGCTGTGGAACCAAGGTATATTCTTTTGAATATGACAGGACGAGAAATAACTCGAATTATTCTATTGCAGCACAGTCACAGGGACAGGCATTGGATGCTTTTTCCGCAGATCTGTGTGTAACAACAGATGATGTGACGCAGGGGACTACGGTAGATATGTCACAGGCTACGGCAGCTGGACTTTTTGACATCGATAGTGGAAACGTTATCTATGCTAAAAATGTCCATGAAAAGCTGAACCCCGCAAGCCTTACGAAAGTCCTGACTGCGTTGTGTGCGTTAAAATACGGTAATCTGGATGATGTCCTGACTGCCTCTGAGAACGTTTATGTTCATGAGTCCGGAGCGGTGAAGCTGGGACTTGAGGCAGGAGACACGATGACGCTGGATCAGGCGTTACACGCGCTGATGCTTAAATCTGCCAATGATGTTGCGATTATGATCGCAGAATATCTGGGAGGAAGCGTAGAAGGATTTGCCGATATGATGAACGAAGTTGCTAATAGTCTAGGGGCGACCAACAGCCACTTCGTTAATCCAAATGGTCTGACTGATCCCAATCATTATACGACAGCCTATGATTTATATCTGATTTGTAATGAAGCAGTGAAATATGATAAATTTATTGAAATTGTTCATACTGCAAGCTACAGTTCTGTGTATCATGATAAGAATGGCAAGGAGAAAACCATAGATTTATCCACTACAAATGCCTATCTGAAAGGGGAGGCTT
>ERZ772861.2686-NODE-2686-length-11706-cov-5.291048_pt1 | contig 11706 bp, 13 predicted proteins | sample MGYA00512135_ERZ772861 | MGnify/ENA primary metagenome ERZ772861 (study PRJEB29015, sample SAMEA2737700) | human gut metagenome | biome: human gut; feature: human-associated habitat; material: faeces | place: China | collected 2012 ...
GTTATTGGGGTGCGGCCCCTCATCCGTCACGCCTTACGGCGTGCCACCTTCCCCGTAGGGGAAGGCGACCTCCGGCGGGGGAGCATCAAATTCCCCTTGCCTTTTCAGAGAAAATCGGATAGAATAGCCCCAAACAACCTGAGGAGGTCCCATGCGAAAAACCGTACTGCATAGTCTCTGGGCTGCCGGGCTTATTCTGTGCGCCTGTCTGGGCTTTATTCAGGAACGGACGGCGGGTGTGCAGGCTCTGCTTACGGCCCTGGCCCTGCTGAGCTTCCTGCCACCGGCCCTGTGCCTGTATTTTGCCCGAAAGAGCTCCGATCAGAAGGAGGCCCGGCTGATCCGGAACCTGTCTGCCCTGTCTTTGGGGCTGACACTGCTGGGGCTGCTGCTGGCCATTCTCACGGCCCCCATGGGCGGAAGCCTTGCCTCCGCCGTCAATCTTTTTTTGTCCATTGTCTCCGCCCCCATGTACTGCGGCTCTTCCTGGGCAGTTTCCCTGTTCTTCTGGGCCTGCCTGCTGCTGACCGGGGCAAAATTCGGAACCTAAAGAAACGGAGTGAATCCCATGTCCTACCAAATTCTCACCGACTCCTGCTGTGATTTTCCCCCCCAGCGCTACCGGGAGCTGGGGCTGATTTCCCTGCCTCTGAGCATCACCTTCCGGGGGGAGACCTATCCGGACCGCAATGACGACAGCCTGCGGGATATGTACGCCGGTCTTCGGGCCGGAGAGGCTGCCTCCACCGCCGCCGCCAATCCCCAGCAATGGGAGGAGGCTCTGGAGCCGGTGCTTGCCTCCGGGGAAGATGCCCTGATCCTGGCCTTTTCCTCCGGCCTTTCCACCACCTACCAGTCCGCCTGCATTGCCGCCGACGAAATGCAGGAGCGGTTCCCGGAGCGGAAGATCCTGGTGGTAGACAGCCTCTGCGCCTCCCTGGGCCAGGGACTGCTTGCCTACTACGCCGCCCGGAAGCGGGACGAGGGCCTTGGCCTGGAGGAGCTGAAAGCCTGGCTGGAGGACAATAAGCTCCACCTGTGCCACTGGTTCACCGTCAACGACCTGATGTATCTGAAACGGGGCGGCCGGATCAACGCCGCCACCGCCATCATGGGCACCATGCTCTCCATCAAGCCCGTTCTCCATGTGGATAACGAAGGGCACCTGGTCAGCGTGGGCAAAGCCCGGGGCCGGAAGGCCTCCATTGCCGCCCTGGCAGACAAGGCGGCTGAACTGGGAAAGGGCTACGACAACTCCCTCATGTTCATCTCCCACGGCGACTGCCGGGAGGATGCCCAGGCCCTGGCGGAGCTTGTGAAGGAGCGCTGCGGCGTGAAAGAAGTGTACATCAATTATGTGGGCGCCGTCATCGGCTCCCACTCCGGTCCCGGCACCCTGGCCCTGTTCTTCCTGGGCCAGCACCGGTAATATGGCTTTGGCCGCCCCGCAAAAACGGGGCGGTTTTTTTGCCCTCTCCTGCCTGGAGAGGGTGGACCGGCGCAGCCGGGACGGGTGTGGGGCGGTGCGCGGAACCGACTATGTATCGCCCCGCATCCACCTTAGGTCCGCTTATCCCCCCAGGGGGATAAGCGAAGAGAATAGGGAGGCAACACATGAACAAGAAAAAAACAGCCAACCTGATCATGGTCCTGCTGATTCTGGCCATTGCCATCGGCGGCGTGGTGACGGCGGTGCTGCTGAAAGGCCATTCGGACAGGGGCCTGGGATCCCTGTATAAAATCACGGCCATCCCAGGAAATACGCTGACGGAGCCTGGCCAGGATACCTGCACCGTCACCATCGTTTGCGACACCATCCTGGACAACCGGGACAGCCTGAACGAAGAGAAGGCCCCCTTTGTGCCTGCCGACGGGGTGATCCTGCCCAAGACCACCGTGTCCTTTGCCCAGGGAGATACTGTCTACCAGGTTTTGCAGAAGGTGACCCAGGCGGCGGATATCCAGATGGAGAGCAGCTGGACCCCCATGTACGACAGCTATTATGTAGAGGGTATCAACCATCTGTATGAGTTCGACTGCGGCCCGGAATCCGGCTGGATGTACAAGGTCAACGAGTGGTTCCCCAATTACGGCTGCTCCGCCTACACCCTGAAGCCGGGGGACGACATCGTCTGGTGCTATACCTGCGTTGGGCTGGGGGCGGACGTGGGCGAAACCTGGATGGGCGACTCGTATGGAGATTGACGCCTTTTCCAAGCGGCACCCGGCGGTGAACTTTCTGTTCTTCCTGGGTGCCATTGGCTGCGCCGTGGTGATCCAGCATCCGGCCTATGTGGGGCTGGGCATTGTCTGCGGCTGCGCCTATTACCTGCTTCTCCACGGGCGGAAGGGACTTTGGGGCATTGCCGGGATGCTGCCCATCTGCCTGATTTTGATTTTTCTCAATCCGCTTTTCAATACCTACGGGGAGCACGTGCTGCTGACCTGCTTCGGGCGGCCCTATACCCTGGAGGCTCTGTTATACGGCCTTGCCATTGGGGGCGTGTTTTTGCAGATGCTTCTGTGGTTTGGCTGCTATAACGCGGTTCTCACCAGCGAAAAGTTTACGAGCCTCTTTGGCAACCTGATCCCATCGCTGTCCCTGCTCCTGGTTATGGTCCTGCGGATGATCCCGAATCTTTTGCGCAAGGCAGATCAGATCCTGGGGGCCCGGCGGTCCATTGGCCGGGGCACCAATGGAGACACCAAGGAAAAACTGAAGGATGGCTTTGCCGCCCTGGGTGCCCTGACCTCCTGGGCGCTGGAGGGGAGCGTTGCTGCGGCAGACTCCATGCGCTCCCGTGGCTATGGCACGGGGAAGCGCTCCAGCTTCATGATCTATCGCCTGACGGGGGAGGACCGGGTGCTTCTGATTTTGCTGCCGGTGCTGCTCCTGCTGGCGCTGCTGCTGGGGACGCGAAAAGCGGAATTCACCCCGGTGATGGACATTGCCCCTGTAAGGGGGAGAAATCTCCTTGCCCTGGCTTTCTACGGGGCCTATCTCTTGATCCCTACGGTATTACACATAAAGGAGGCCCTGCAGTGGCACATTTCGAGATCCGGGATCTGACCTTTTCTTACGCTTCCTCCAAGGGGAAGCACTCTCTGGAGCATATCAACCTGTCCGTTGCCCAGGGAGAATTTCTGGTGCTCTGCGGTGCTTCCGGCAGCGGCAAGAGTACCCTTCTGCGGCACCTGAAAACCGTGCTGACGCCCAGCGGAAAGAGCGGGGGACAGGTGCTCTTTCACGGCGTTCCTCTCAAAGAGGTGCCGGACCGGGACCAGGCGGGGAAAATCGGCTTTGTTATGCAGAACCCCGATGACCAGATCGTCACCGACAAGGTCTGGCACGAGTTGGCCTTCGGCTTGGAGAGCCTGGGCTGCGACCAGAAGACCATGCGCAGCCGGGTGGCGGAAATGGCCTGCTATTTCGGCATCCAGGACTGGTTCCACCGGGATGTGGCGACCCTCTCCGGAGGCCAGAAGCAGCTATTAAACCTGGCCTCCATTATGGCCATGCAGCCAGAGGCCCTGATCCTGGATGAGCCCACCAGCCAGCTGGATCCCATCGCCGCTTCGGATTTTTTGAATACCATCCGGAAGATCAATACGGAGCTGGGCACCACCGTCATCATCACCGAACACCGCCTGGAGGATATCTTTCCCTATGCGGACCGGGCGGTGGTGATGGAAGGAGGCCGCATCCTGGCGGATGATGTCCCGGCGAAGGTGGGCCAGCTGCTCTTTGAAGAGAAGAACCCCATGTTCTCCGCCATGCCTACCCCGGTAAGAGTGTTCTATGAGGCCGGTGCCGCCGGGGAGAGCCCCCTGACAGTCCGCCAGGGCCGGAGCTGGCTGAGCCGGGAATTCCCGGAGGAGCCCAGAAAGAAGGCCATCCCAGTGGAGGCGCTTCCGGAGGAGGTGGATGCTCCGGCACTAAAGCTCCGGGAACTCTGGTTCCGCTACGAGAAGGACAGCCCGGATATTCTCCGGGGAGTCAGCCTGGAGGTCCCTGCCGGGAGCCTCTGCGCCATCCTGGGAGGCAACGGTGCGGGAAAATCCACCACCCTCAAGGCTGTATCCGGCATTTGCAGGCCCTACCGGGGGAAAATCACCCTCTTTGGAAAGCGTGTGGAGAAATATAAGACGGGAGAGCTTTTTGACGGCTGCTTGGCGATGCTTCCCCAGGATCCAAAGAGTCTGTTCGTTAAAAAAACCCTCCGGGAGGATCTGGAGGAGATGACCAAGGACAAAAAAGCCCTGGAAGACATAGCGGAGCTGTGCCAGGTGTCTGCCCTTCTGGACCGGCATCCCTACGACCTTTCCGGCGGAGAGCAGCAGCGGGGGGCTCTGGCCAAGGTCCTGCTGACAAACCCCAGGCTCCTGCTGCTGGACGAGCCTACCAAGGGCATTGACAGCTTCTTTAAAGAGACCTTCGCAAAGATCCTCATGGACCTGAAGGGGAAGGGCATCACGATCCTGATGGTCTCCCACGATGTGGAGTTCTGCGCCCGGTATGCAGACCGGGTAAGCATGTTCTTCGATGGCCAGATCCTCACCACAGATACCCCCCGGCGATTCTTCGGCGGCAACAGCTTCTATACCACCGCTGCCCGCCGGATGAGCCGCCATCTGTTTGACTACGCCGTGACGGCGGAGGATGTGGTGGCCCTCTACAAAGAAAACAAGGAGGACCGGACATGAAAAGATCCCGGATCGCAATGCTCATGGATTTCTTGCTGGTGATCCCGGCAACGCTGATCTTCGGACTTCGGCTTACAGGCCGAGCCTACTACCTGACCAGTACCCTGATCATCATCGAGCTGCTGGTGCCCTTTTTTCTGGCGTTTGAGAGTCGGAAGCCCCAGGCCAGAGAGCTGGTGGTGCTGGCGGTGCTGTCCGCTTTGGCAGTGGCAGCCCGGGTGGTGATCCCGATTCCCAGCTTCAAGGCTATTTTTGCCATTATCATGCTGTCGGGCATGGCTTTCGGGCCGGAGGCGGGATTTCTGGTGGGGGCCGTCTCTGCTTTTGCCAGCAACTTCTTCTACGGGCAGGGAGCCTATACCCCTTGGCAAATGTTTGCCTACGGGGCTGGCGGCATGCTGGCAGGGTTCCTTTTCGCCAAGGGCCGGCTGCCGAAAAACCGCTGGGTCATGGCCGCCTTCGGCTTTCTCACCTGTGTGTGCTTTGTAGGGCCGCTGCTGGACACCTGCACCATCTTTCTGACCCTGCCCAGGCTTACCGCCAAGACAGTGTGGCCCATCTTTCTCTCCGGCCTCCCGGTGAACGTCAGTCAGGGCCTATGCACCGCCCTGACTATGGTCCTCTTTGGCAACCCCTTGCTGGAAAAGCTGGACCGGGTGAAGGTCCTGTACGGCATGGAGGAAGACGATGGGCTTTGAGAGCTGCCACCCGGCAGTGAATTTCCTGTTCTTCGCTGCGGTCCTGGCGGCAGGAGCGGGATTCACCCATCCCGTGTTTCTGGGGCTGGGCTATGGCTGCGCCTTCGCCTACAGTGTCAAGCGCCGGGGCCGCCGGGGGGCGGCCTTCAACCTCTGCCTCATTCCGGCGGGGCTTCTGTTTGCTTTGTACTACAGCACCTATCATCACTTCGGTGTGACGGTGCTGGGAAAGAACTTCCTGGGAAACGACCTGACGGTGGAGAGCTTCGTCTTTGGCCTTGTCATCTGGGCACGGGCTGCCATTACAGCCATGTGGCTGGAGGCCATGTTTCAGGTGATCTCTGCGGACAAGGTGGTCTATCTCTTTGGCAGGGTGAGCCCCAGGCTCTCCCTGGCCCTCACCACCCTGCTCCGCTTCATCCCTCGGATTTCCTTGGAGGCCAGACGCATAGGCCTGGCCCAGAAGGGCATTGGCCGGGGGACAGGCCAGGGGAATGTGATTCGGCGGTGCGTAAACTGCCTGCGGATCTTCTCCATGCTGATCAGCTGGATGATCTCCGCCTTGGCCTTGGAGTCTGATTCCATGCGCTCTCGGGGAAGCCTTCTTCGGGGGAGAACGGCCTTTTCAATCTACCGCTTCGACAACCGGGACCGGGCCTTTGCCGTGACATTGTGCACGCTGATGACCCTCACCGCCATGGCGGCGATCCTGGGAGCGGGAACCATGTGGTATGATCCCCGGATCCTCTGGAAGCCTCTGACGGGACTCAGTGCCGTCACCGCCCTGGGCTATGCAGCCCTGTGCCTGCTGCCCATGACGATGGAGCTGTGGACTGAGCGGCAGTTTCAAAAAGCCAGAAGGGCCGCCTGAAACGTTCAGGCGGCCCGATATTTCCGGCATCACCCCCTCGAACCCGATGAGGGCGATGAGCCACCCGGAAGGAAGCCGAGGGACAGAGAAATTTCAGGCATTCTCCCATGATTATTCGAGTTTTTTCGAGATTTATTATAAAAATTGAAATTCTATCTTGACAACGCTATAATTAGGAGTACAATAACCTGATTTATGCTAGATTATAAATGGGCGGCGTGGGAGAAAAAAGGAGAATGTTATGGCTTATGAAATTGTTTGTGAATCCGAAGCAAAGCGATATCGTTCCGATTGCTCCTCCGTTCTTACTAGAACTTGTGAGATACTAAAGAGTAAGAATATTACTGCTCAGTTTTCGCTTGTCGGAAGCGGTGCAAAAAACTTGATAACAAGGAATGGGAATGGACCTTACGATCTTGACTACAACCTCGTTGTCATAAAAGCGGACGAAAGATATTGGAAAGACTTACGGCTACTAAAAGATACAGTTCGGAATGCGCTTAATAAGGCTGAGAGAAAGGATTTCTTTTCGGATGCTATGGATTCAAGATCCTGCTTAACCACGCTTTTACATTTCAATGATTCGCCCAATAATGTTGAATTCAGCTTCGATGTTGCAATTCTAACTAAAAATTGCAACGGAGATTATATGAGACTCATTCATAATAAAAACGCTTTCTGTTTTGGCTGCGATCAATACACATGGAATGAAGTCCCCAAATCTCACAATGTAAAGGAAAAAGCCGATGCAATAAAAGCAGAGGGACTATGGCAAAAGGCCAGAGATAGGTATGTTGAGTTGAAGAACATGTATCTTTCTCGCCAAGACAACACGCATCCTTCTTTTATCGTATATGTTGAAGCGGTCAATGAAATCTATTACAAATACTTCAGATAAGGAGATATTCTGATGGGAAAACATTTTTTTGACTTTGAAGACGGAGATTTTGCTTTTTCGATTTCAGATAATATGGCAATGGATTCTGACGGTGACCTTATGATGAGAATGGGCAACAATATGGCAATGGATATGGATACCGGTGATATTCACATGATCTCATCTTGGCCAAATGACGATGATGAAGGTGAATAACGAAGAACTTCAGGCATCTTTTGATTACAGCAAAATCGGTATTTGACATGGGAGCAAGATACATGAAAAAACATATTCGGATTGCGCTTTTTGCTATCTGCGTGGTCATTGGAATGAATATTCTGCTTATAGGATGCTTCCGCTATGCAGTGGACCACAGGAAAACAATACGGGATACATCCGTTTCCCCAGACGGAAAGTATGAATTAACGCTCATTGAAATTGGAGAGCCGGTGTGGCCCTTCGGGTCTGCATCCGGGCGGCTGACTTTGGATAACGAAGCCGAGTCAACCGCGTCACAGGTGGAAAACGGTGCTTTGGATATACAGGTCATGGAAAATCGAAAAAATGAGTTAGTCTTTACGATCTCCACCAGCGACTACGTGGAAAGCTATAACAGTTATTATAAAGTTGACTATTGCCGCAGTTTGTTACCCCCGGTATCCCAGTGGCAGTGTTTTACCTACGATTCTGCAATCCATTCCGAATACGAAACAAAATGTTACTCCTTCACCGAGGATGAGCATGTATATTCACTGCCTACGATCACGGTATATGTACCGACAAATGATGACTACATACAACAAATCACCGTTAATTTTGACGAGCATAGCTTTACGCAATCTGGGTTCGAGCAATACAAGGAGATGTGTTATTACACGATGAAAGTATTCTTTCCGGACTTGCCTGATGCGCGTATTATGGACCTATGCACAGAGATCGTTGCGCTGGGAAACCAGAATGTTTTTTCCAGTGACGAGTGGTTTAGCAAGAATGCTGTCCCCTTCGCCTTATTCTATCGGGAAGGAATCGGTGTGTATCCCTACTTCGCCATCGGCGATTGGGAACACTTTTGCATCATCCCTGTTACAGAAGAAACCGTTACTGAATTCGGAGAAAAAGGAGTCCAAATTCATGAAATATCTTAAAATTACTGTAGTTCTTTTTGCACTGATTATCGGACTATATGCTTGCGGGAGCAGAACTGAAAACCCGAAGCCAAGTTTTCATTCAAAAGACACGATTGCCGCCACAGAAGCGGATACTGCTCCGGCAACCACAAATGAAAGCCATAATAACGTTCCGATTGATGGCCCTATATTTGACCGTCTTGAAGTCCGGTGTAAAGAAATCGAATCTTTGTACCATGCACTATATGAGTCTGCCGAGAAAACAGTTCCAGATAGTCCATGGGACGATTCCTGCTTGTCCCAAAGCAGTATCGATTCCATAGAGACCATGCTTTATGATGCAGGATATGATGTAATGGATACAAACGAACCTTACCCGGAATATTTGACCACATCCGAAAGGTTTTATGTATTTTGGGATGCTGTACAGCAGAACAGAGATGCCGAACAAGAGGTTATCACCATTTTGAAATCGGGGGGCTTATCGTATAGACTATTCACATATGAAGAATCCGGCGCTTTTGTTTACAGTATGACGTATTACCCGGATGAGATAAAAGAGTCATATTATGAATGTCATGAAATCAAGGATTGGGCACTAACAGAGAAAGGCAATTTCTATTACAGGATCTATCCTGCAAATGATAAACACTATCCAGATTTTTGTCTGATTCGACTTGTTGCTCCGAATACGGAACTATTTGATCTTGCTTTTCACTATATCTATCCTGTTGGCTACATTGCCACCAATATTTTCCTCATTGATTGGCAGGAAGGAAATTGGGGAAATCTAAGCTTTAACGATCAGTTTGAATATCTATACTATGCGCATCATGGAAAGCAGTTCCTTGCCGATCATTATACCATTCTCGAAGACAAAAGCAGCTATGCCATACCGGCCAGCGAATTTGAAGGAATCGTCTTACCGTACTATAACATTGACATAGAAACCTTCCAATCGCTTGCACAATATCATACTGAAGGTGACTACTACCCTTGGAGGCCATTGAACACAAACGATTTTGTTAAAATATGGTATTACAATATCGAGCCAGAAGTTACGGCTTATGTCATGAATCCGGACGGAACAATGACGCTGACCGTCCAAATGCTTTCCACAGATTTAAAAATGGATTGCCTGTTTGCGCATGAAGTGACCGTCAGGCCACTGGAAAATGGGAACTTTCAATATGTAGGGAACCGCATAACTTATCAGACGGAATACGGATTGCCGTATTCTGTACCACGTCTATTGTGGAGTTAACTTACGCAAAACCAATCACAAAATGGGCAGAGATACGATGCAGAGCCATAGTTTAAATTGGAGAAAAATGTGAACATCGTTCAAAATGAATCTCGATGGATTCGTTGCCCGATCTGCAATGGCAAAACCAGAACTAAGGTATATGCAGATACGGAAATGTTTAACTTTCCACTTTGCTGTCCTAAATGCAAAAAGGAGATTAGAGTTGATATAATGCAACTGAAAATGGAAATCAGCATTGGACGGAGTATCGGTTTACTCAGGAACGAAAAATAAAAAAAGAGGCAGCCGGCAGCGCCCGACTCATGGGAGCCGGGCGCTGTTTTTTCAGTTAATGGGGACAATTATGGAATCTTCCGGTTTTCCCGACCACATCATTCGATCATGAAACACCAGAGCGGAAACCTGAGACAGGTCAATAAAATTCTCGCTGATCCGGAAATTCATATGGAAGCAATTCTCCTCTTCCCGATAGCCCAGATCGGTATCCCATACCGGAATATCCGTGCCGTCTTTCAATCGCACCGCAGCGATCCGTGGCACCCGGGATTCCATTTCTTCCGTTGCCGCAAGGTTCTCCGGCGTATCCACCCCCTTCAGAGGGCTGTCCAGCCGAAAATCCAAGCCGCCTGACATAGGGCCTATGGTAGCCGTCACCAGTGTGATATCTCCGGACGGAAGGCTATAGTTTGGCGTTTTGGTAATTGTCTCCATCGTTCCGTTCAGAGGAATGGACAAATCCCAGTTTCCGGAAACCAGCACATTATTATCTAACCAGGCTCTGCCCCGGGGCGTGGTCTGGCCAAAGCCGGTAATGTGCAGCTCCAGATTTCTGCCAAGCATGGAGCCGTCTGTTTCTGCAAAGCGATAAGTCAGAGTGAGCTCCATGCTCCCATCCGGCAGGTTAAAACGGCCCTTGTAGAAATGGTCCTCTTCTACGTCACTGTCCGTGTAATGTCCTTTCTCCGGTGAAGCGCCGTCTACATAGGCATAGGTTCCATCATCTTTGACCAAGATCCCGTCATAAAATTCGTGGTTCATTCCGTAACCGTGGAACTCGCCGCCATCGAAGGTTGTTTGGTCAATTTCGGCATAGGGATACGCCCCATCGGGAAGTTCAAATCCCTGAATGCTGAGAACGATTTGTGCGCTCCAGGCATCAATCAGGGTCTGCTTCACGGAAACAGTGATGCCCTGGTCAGTCACGGAAAGACCGCTGTCAGCTTGAGCCGTTTCCAGAGGATACGTCACAGACAGGCCGCTTTGCTCAGCCTGCTTTTTGGTATCTTCACTGAGCCGATACTGGGCTTCGAGGCTGGAAGACCATTTGGTATAGGCAGCCGCCCCCGTCAGAAGCAGCAGTGTGGCAGCAATGGCAGAAATCAGAAGAAACTTATGCTTAAAACCATCATTTCCTTTTTCGACAGGCAGCGGCGCAGCCGCTTCGATATATCCAGGGTCAATAAAAGAAAGATCCTTCAAAATATCTCTTCCGTTCATACAGCAATTCCCTCCTTCGTCAAAACGTCCCGCAGCTTTCCTCTGATGCGGAAAAGCCGGACTTTTGCCTTACTTTCTCCCATATGCATTTGCTTGGCGATCTGAGAAACAGGCTCTCCATACCAGTATCGCCGCAGAAAAATCAACCGGTCCACTTCCGGCAAAGAAGCAAGAAACGTATTAAGAAGATTTCTCAGATATTGGCTCTGAAAGTGTGTCTCCGCCATGGCATCCGGAATGCACTGCTCCAATTCCTCCGAAAGAGACACAACCTCTGCCTTCCGTTTTGCCGCCTTCTGCCAATCCAATCGATTAAACGAGAGATTTCGGCAAATACAGGCCAGAAACGAAAAGAGTCTTTTCGGTTTCTCCGGTGGAATCGCGTTCCATGCCCGAAGATAGGTATCGTTCACACACTCCTGGGCGTCCCCGGGATCGGTGAGAATAGACTTTGAGAGCCCAAGCAGTCGGCTTCCATAGGCAGCGGCCGTCGCAGAAATCGCATCTTCTTGTCGATTCCAATAGAGTTCTATGATCTGTGTATCCGTCAAAGTATCACGTCCTTTCTGTAGGTCCCTACACCTTGGTAGACAGGAAGCAAAAGCTCAGGGTTGCAACGGTGTACAAAGGGAACATAATAAAAAACTTAATAATGGACTGCCAAT
>ERZ772861.2687-NODE-2687-length-11704-cov-4.140699_pt1 | contig 11704 bp, 8 predicted proteins | sample MGYA00512135_ERZ772861 | MGnify/ENA primary metagenome ERZ772861 (study PRJEB29015, sample SAMEA2737700) | human gut metagenome | biome: human gut; feature: human-associated habitat; material: faeces | place: China | collected 2012 ...
TGGGCTACAAGGATCTTAAATTCCAGGTCAAGCCCATGAACTTCAAGCACACGGGCGTCTTCCCGGAGCAGGCGGCCAACTGGGACTTCATCCGGGAGAAGGTGGCCTCTGTCCACCGGCAGGTGCGGGTGCTGAACCTGTTCGCCTACTCCGGCGGCGCTACCCTGGCGGCAGCGGCCGGGGGCGCGGAGGTATACCATGTGGATGCCGCCAAGAATATGGTGGCCTGGGCCAAGGAGAACGCCATTGCCTCAGGGTTGGCGGACAAGCCCATCCATTGGATCGTGGACGACTGCGGCAAATTCATCCAGCGGGAGATCCGCCGGGGCCGCCGGTACGACGGCATCATTATGGATCCCCCCAGCTATGGCCGGGGGCCCAGCGGAGAGATCTGGAAGATGGAAACCAGCTTCTATCCCTTCCTGCTGGAGACGGCGAAGCTTCTGACGGATGACCCGCTCTTCGTCATCATCAATTCCTATACCACGGGACTTGCCCCCTCCGCCGTGAGCTACGCCTCCGACGTGGTGTTCGGCAAGGATCACGGCGGTAAGACCGCCGCCGGGGAGCTGGGTCTGCCTGTCAGGCAGTCCGGCCTGGTGCTGCCCTGCGGCTCCACCGGCCGGTGGGAGCCCTAACATTCAGAAAAGAGGACAATCGATTGGAAGATATTATATCTGTGGAGCATCTGGCTTTCTCCTATCCGGCATTGGAGGGGCAGACCAGTGTTCCCGTCTTTGAGGACTTAAATCTTACCATCCGGCAGGGGAGCTTTGTAGCGGTGCTGGGCACCAACGGCTGCGGAAAGTCCACCCTGGCGAAGCATTTCAATTCCATCCTCCTGCCCACCGGCGGAAAGGTGTATGTAGATGGCATCGACACCTCCGACCTGGGGCGGATCATGGAGGTCCGGCGCTGTGTGGGCATGGTCTTCCAGAACCCGGACAACCAGATCGTTGCCAATGTGGTGGAGGAGGACGTGGCCTTCGGCCCGGAGAATCTGGGGGTAGCCAGCCCTGAGATCCGCAGAAGGGTGGACCGGGCCCTGAAGCAGGTGGGCATGTATGCGTATCGGGAGCACGCGCCCCACCTTCTGTCCGGCGGGCAGAAGCAGCGCGTTGCCATTGCCGGTGTCATCGCCCTGGAGCCTAAGTGCATTGTCCTGGATGAGCCCACCGCCATGCTGGATCCCCGGGGCCGGAAGGACGTGATGGATACCATCACCAAGCTCAACGCGGATAAAGATATTACCGTGGTTCTCATTACCCACCACATGGACGAGGCTGCTTTGGCCCAGCGGGTGGTGGTGCTGAACAAAGGCAAAATCGCCGCCGACGGCACCCCCAAGCAGGTGTTTGCCCAGGTGGAGATGCTCCATAGCCTGGGACTGGCGGCTCCCGAGCCTGTAGAGCTGTGCTGGGAGCTGAACAAAAGAGGGGAGCACCTCCCCCTGGACGAATTGGACCCTGAACATTGCGCGCAGGCACTTTTTGCTTGGCTGAAGGCCTGACCCGTAGGGAGGAAAAAAGAGTGAATCCGATTTTACAGGTCCGGGACCTGACTTATACCTATTCCATTGGTACGCCCTTTGAGCATACCGCCCTGGACAAGGTGAATTTCGCCTTGAACCGGGGAGAATTTGTGGGCATCATCGGCCACACCGGCTCCGGAAAGTCCACGCTGATGCAGCAGCTCAACGGCCTTTTGAAGCCTACCTCCGGGGAGGTGCTGCTGGACGGCCAGGACATCTGGTCCGACAAGAAGCTGACCCGGGCCGCCCGGTTCCGGGTGGGACTGGTGTTTCAGTACCCGGAGTACCAGCTCTTTGAAGAGACGGTATATAAGGATATTGCCTTTGGCCCTACCAATATGGGCCTGAGCAAGGAAGAAATCGACCGGCGGGTCCGGGAGGCGGCAGGCTTCGTAGGCATTACGGAGCAGCAGCTCCAGGTGTCCCCCTTCGATCTCTCCGGCGGTCAGAAGCGTCGGGTGGCCATTGCCGGTGTCATTGCCATGGAGCCGGAGGTGCTGATCCTGGATGAGCCTACCGCCGGGCTGGACCCGGTTGGCCGGGAGGAGATCCTGGGCAATATTCAGGCCTACCGGAAGGCGAAAAATGCCACCGTCCTCATGGTCAGCCACTCCATGGAGGATGTGGCGCGGCTCACAGACCGGCTGCTGGTCATGGACGGCTCCAGGCTCGCCATGGACAGCACCCCTGCCCAGGTTTTTGAGCGGGCGGAAGAGCTGACGGAGATGGGACTCAGCATCCCTCAGGTGACTCAGGTGTTTCTGAAGCTTCGGGAGCTTGGGGTAGATGTGCCCAAGGTCTATACTTTGGATGCCGCCGTGGAGGCGCTGCTGAAGGTGAAGGAGGAATACGCCCATGCTTAAAGACATCACTCTGGGCCAGTATTTCCCCGGCACCTCCTTTGTCCACCGTCTGGACCCCAGGACCAAGCTGATCTCTGTGGTGCTCTATATTGTTGCCCTGTTCTGCGCCAAGAGCTGGATCTCCTACGGTGTGGTGCTGGCATTCCTGCTGGCGGCCATCCGGATCTCCACGATCCCGCCAAAATCCATTGTCAAGGGCATGAAGCCCCTGATTATGATCCTGATCTTTACCGGTGTGCTGAACCTCTTTTACACCGATACCGGCCGGGTACTGGTCCGGCTGTGGAAGCTGGCCATTACCACCGACGGACTGGAGCGGGCTGTCTTTATGACGGGCCGGATCCTGATGCTGATTTCCGGTACCTTCCTGCTGACCTATACCACGTCGCCCATCTCTCTGACCGATGGGCTGGAGAGTCTGATGGGCCCTCTGAAAAAGATCCATGTGCCTGTCCATGAGCTGTCCATGATGATGTGCATCGCCCTGCGGTTCATCCCCACCCTCATTGAGGAGACGGACAAGATCATGAATGCCCAGAAGGCCCGGGGTGCCGACTTTGAAAACGGCAGCCTCATCGACCGGGCCAAGGCCCTGATCCCGGTGCTGGTGCCCCTGTTTATCAGTGCTTTCCGCCGGGCCGATGAGCTGGCCACCGCCATGGAGTGCCGCTGCTATCAGGGCGGCGAGGGACGGACGAAGATGAAGCTGCTGCGCTATGGCCGCAATGATTTCCGGGCCTATGGGGCCATGGGTCTGCTGGTGGCTCTTGTGCTCCTGCTGGCGGGCTTGGGACTGTGAGGACGGTATGCGAAACATTGCCCTGTTTTTGACCTATCTCGGCACCCGCTACCACGGCTGGCAGGTCCAGAAGAATCTGCCCACGGTGGCAGAGACCATGGAAAAGGCTGCCGCCCAGGTGGTGGGCCACAGCGTCCACGTCACCGGCTGCGGCCGCACAGACGCGGGGGTCCACGCCCGGTGCTATGTGGCGAATTTCCGGACCACCTCCACCATCCCTGTGGAGCGGATCCCCTATGCCCTGAATACCCATCTGCCCTGCGATATTGTGGTGACGAAGGCCTTTGAGGTGAATGAAAACTTCAATGCCATCGGCTCCTGCGTCCGCAAGGAGTACACCTATCAGATCTACAATTCCCGGTTGAAGGATCCCTTCTATGTGGACCGGGCCTGGTTCTATCCCCGGCATCTGGATGAGGGCATCATGCAGTCGGCGGCTTCCCAGTTTGTGGGCACCCATGATTTTGCTGCTGTGCGCAGTGTGGGCACAGACGTCAGGTCCACTGTCCGTACAGTCTATTATTACAATGTGGAGCGGCGGGGGAATATCCTGCTGCTCCGGGTCTGCGCCAACGGATTCCTCTACAATATGGCCCGGGCCATGGCCGGCACCGTGGTCTACTGCGCGGAGGGAAAGATCCGCCCGGAGGAGATCGGAGCCATCCTGGACTCCGGCAACCGCACGGCTGCCGGACCCACCGTTCCGCCGGGGGGTCTGTACATGACCCACCTGTGGTACGACGATGGGATCGATCGGTTCGAATGCGGCTGCGAGGACCGATTTGGATAAGAAAAAAGCTGTTAAGATACCTCTGTCATTGCGAGACAGTGTGCACACTGTCGTGGCAATCTCCCATTATCCGGGGGATCGCCACACCAGTCTGAGGACTGGTTCGCGATGACGAGGATCTTAACAGCTTTTCTTTATGTACCTTTACTTTCCGAAGGCATCTACCGCCAGCTTAAAGGCACCGTAGGACCCTGCGGCATTGCCCAGGGAGGCCAGATTGAACTGAACGGTGGAGGCCGCGTGGAAGACGTACTTCTTGAAATAGGGCTCAATGCCCTTCAGCAGAATGTCGCCGGCCTTGCTGACGCCGCCGCCGATGACCACCACCTCCGGGTCCACCACAGAGCAGATATTTCCCAGGAACTGGCCCATATAATCAAAGTACTGCTCCAGAATTTCCAGAGCCACTTGGTCTCCGGCTTTTCCGGCGTCGAAAATGTCCCGGCAGGTGATGTTCTCCAGGCTGCGCAGGGAGGAGGGGGCATTGTCCCGGTCCAGACGGTTCTTTGCCAGCCGGACAATGCCGGTGGCGGAGCAATACTGCTCCACACAGCCCCGCTTGCCGCAGTTGCAGACAATGGTCTCCTGGGGATTGAGCACCATGTGGCCGATTTCCGCGCCGGAGCCATGGGAGCCATGGAGCAGCCGTCCCTCAATGATGATGCCGCCGCCAACGCCGGTGCCCAGGGTGACGAAGACCATATTTTTGCAGCCCTTGCCGCCGCCCTTCCAGTATTCGCCCATGGCGGCTACGTTGGCATCGTTGCCGGCCTTGACGGGCAGACCTGTGAGGGCCCCCAGCTCGTTGCAGATGTTGAATACACCCCAGCCCAGGTTGACGCAGCGGTTTACCATGCCGCTGGCATCTACGGGCCCGGGAACGCCAATGCCCAAGCCCAACAGGGAAGTGTCGGGGATGGAGTGGGAACTCCGGTAATCGTTGATCGAGGCCGCGATATCCGGCAGGATCTGTTTGCCGCCATCTGCCGTTACCGTGGGGATCTCCCAGGTGTCCAGCATGGTGCCGTTTTCGTCAAAGTATGCGATTTTCACAGTGGTGCCGCCCAGGTCTACGCCAAAGCCGTATTTCATAGAGGTTACCTCCCGTATAAATTCTGATCCTCATTATACTATAGAATTGCGAAAAAAGGAAGAGAGACCAAGGAAAAATCTTAAATCCAGGTAAAGATTTCCAGAAAAAGATTAAGAGATGCTTAAGACTAATGACAAATGGGAAACAATGTGCTACAATTTAATCACAACCTTCATGGAAAGGATGATTGGAATGCGCAAATTCTATCGATATGGATTGGGTCTGCTGCTGGGTGCCTCCCTTCTGACCGGCTGCACGGCAGGGGCGGAAAACGTGGCGACTCTGCCGCTGACTGACGGCACCAAGCCGGTATTTACCGCCAAGGAGGAAACAGTGATCACCAACGGCGGCGCCCTGGCCTCTGCCATTGCCCCCGGGGCAGTGGTGGAGCTTGGGGAGCTGACCGTTGATATGACCGAAGGCAATCTGGAGGATACCCCCTATTGCCGCTGGGAAACCGTTATGGACGGGGTCCAGCTGGTGGTGTCCAATGCGGACAACCTGACCATCCGGGGGGTGTCCGCCGACAAAACCATACTGGAAACCGGCCCCCGGTCGGCGGTGGTCCTGACCTTTGAGAACTGCAAGAACCTGACCCTGGAGAATTTCAGTGCCGGTCACACCAAGCAGGCAGGGCCTTGCGAAGGGGATGTGCTGGAGCTCCGGGAGTGCGAGAATGTGACCCTTCGGGGCCTGGGACTTTACGGCTGCGGCTACCGGGGCATCGTGGCCGACAGCACCACAGGACTCAAGGTGGAGAACTCGGATATCTATTCCTGCGCCAGCACGGGAGTATCCCTCTACAACAGTGACCAGGTGGAGCTGAAAAACTGCAAGATATATTCCGTAGGGGAGGATTCCCAGTATTCTGGCTACACGGCGCTGGATATCTTTGGAGCCGGGAATGTGACCCTGGAAAAATGTGCCATTACGGATAACAAGTGCGAAAACCTGGTGGTCAACGCGGGGGCAAAGGTGACGTTGAAGGACTGCTCCCTGCGCGATAACACCCTGAATGGCAGCGGCTTTGTCACCGGCTCTGAGTATGCCGCCGAGGAAGGGGACACCGGCTCTGACGGCACCATCACCCTCATTGGCTGCACCGGCGAGGGAAACCAGGGCTGGCAGTGGCTCCCCCAGGTGGGGAACCCTCAGGTTCTGGGAGACAACGGCCGACAGCTGCTGGAGGTGGAGCTGACTCAGATGCTGGGCAGCCTGAAAGCGGAGGTGGTGACACCCACCAAGCCTCAGGAAGAGGTCACCGTCACCAATATGGAGGAATTCCTGGCCGCCATCGGTTCCAACAAAAAGATCATTCTGGACACGGATCTGCTGGATGAAAGCACGGCGGACATGAGCTCTGACGGAGAATATTACACCTGGGATGAGGTTTTCGACGGCAAGCAGCTGACCATCCGCAATGTGGACAACATGACCATTACCGGCAAAACCGGAAAGAACGCCAATACCCTTTCCGCAACGCCCAGATATGCCCAGGTCCTGTCCTTTGACCGGTGCTCCAACATTGCGGTGGAGAACCTCACCGCGGGCCACACCAAGGAGCCCGGCTACTGCGTCGGCGGAGTCCTCCTCTTCCAGAAGTGTACCAATGTGCAGGTCGGCGAATGCGGCCTTTACGGCTGCGGTACCATCGGCATTGCGGCTACGGATTGCCGGAATGTGACCATGGAGCAGAACGACATATATGAGTGCTCCTACGGCGGCATTCAGCTGATGGGTGTAGCCACCGCGTCGATGGACGGAAATACCTTCCGGGATCTGGGAGACGAATACGGCGGGTTTATCTATCAGGTTTTCTCCGATTGCTCCGAAATCACCATGGACGGCAAGCGCATTACCCCAGGGTGTGAGGAAGCCTATACGAAGTAAGGTACATACGAGTTATCCCGGAAGCTGCGGCTTCCGGGATGTTTTTATGGGGATAGAAGACCCTCTCTTGGGAGAGGGTGGACCGGGCGGAGCCCGGGACGGGGGTGGGGCGGTACAGGGTCCGACTCTGGTGCCGCCCCTCATCCGCCGACAAGCGGGCGGCGCCTTCCCCCAGGGGAAGGCGAGGAGCTTAAAAAAACTCCCCCAGCCTGGGTTTTCCAGGCTGGGGGAGAAGGCGATATGCTTACCAGTTCCGCTTCTTCTTACCGATCAGGGTAACCGCGCCCAGAGACAGGGCGCTGAGAGCCAGCAGGCCAGCCGCCAGCTCAGGGAAGGAGGGGTCACCGGTCTTGGGGTTGGTGGTGTCCATCTTCTTCCACTTGGCGTAGACATGGATCACACCATCGGCATCGGCATATTTTTCCTTCATGCTCTGTACGCTGACCTGGGTGCCGCTCTTGAGGTCCTTGGTCCGGTACCAGCCGACGAAGGAGTAGCCGCTGCGGCTGGGCTTATACTTCTTTAGTTCAACAGTGCTGCCCTTGGCGGCATTGATGGACTTGATGGTGTTGCCGCCGTTGGTGTGGAACTTCAGGGTATAGGCTTCGTCCCACTTGGCGTAGAGGGTGATGTCTCCGGTGATCTTGGTGGAGAAGCTGAACTTCTGCTTGCAGGCGGCGTCCTTATACCAGCCGCCGAAGGCATAGCCGCTTTCTGTGGGGTCCTTAGGTGTGGCGGCCTTCTTGCCGTAATCCACGGTCTGAGCCTTGGGAGCGGTGCCGTGGCCCTGGACATCGAAGGTAACGGTGTAGGACTTTACCTCCCAGGTGGCGGTGTAGTTCCGGTTGCCGGTGGAACCGGCAGGAACGGTTACAGTCATGGTCGCCTTGTCCAGCCCGGTGCCCTTCCAGCCGGCGAAGTCATAGCCGGTCCTGGTGGGGTTCACCAGGGTAAAGCTGGAGGACTTGGTGTAGGTGGTGGGGTTGGAGCCACTGGCCAGCTTGCCGCCGTCCAGGTTGTAGGTGATGGAGTATTCCACTTCCAGAGTACTGAGAGAGGCGGTAGCCTTGTTATCAGACAGGAGAGCGGTGGCACCGTTGATGGTGGCGGAGCTGACCTTATAGCCGGGATCCAGGGTGTACTCCACGGTGATGGTGTAGCTGGTACCTGCCTGGAAGGTGTCTTCCCCAGCAGGGGTGACAGAGACATGGCTCACTGTTACATGACTGCTGCTGCTGGATGCACCGAGAGAAGCGATCTTTTCGCCCACCTTGTAGCCCCTGAGGGTGAAGGCCACGCTGACGGATTCCTTCTCTACGGATTTGCCGCACTCGGGGCACTTGACGGTCTCCTGAGAGGCGGTTGCCGCGGTCCACAGAGCCTTGTGGTCTCTGGAGCAGACGCACTTGCCGGTGGCGATGCGCTTGCAGACATTGTTGCTGTCCAGGTCGTGGCCCAGGGGGTCGCCATAGGCAACCCCGCAATCCTTGCAGACGGGCCGCTGACCGCACACGGCGGCAGTAGGATCATAGCTGCACTTTACGTTCTCTTCCAGGGGAGCACCGCAAACTGCGCAGACAATGTTGTGAGTGCCATCCTTATTGGAAACAGCCTTGGGAGTGCAGGCTTCCGCAATGCGGGTAGCCGTGCAGTCCAGGCAGTAATACTCATGGGTCTTCGTGTTCTTGATGTGTCTGGGCGTATCGGACCAATTGTGCTTATAGTCGCCGAACTCCCCTTTGCAAACCTTGCACACAAGTCTGTGGGTGCAGTCCGCCTCATTCCCGGCGGTGCAGTCCTCCGTGAAGCTGTGGCCGCAGATGGAGTAAGTACTGGTGTGGGTGCCGTCACCGTTGGATTTGTAGGTAACGTCTCCCTGGTGAACCGTGGAGACCTCGCCGATACATCCGCCGCATTCGGCGCACTTGGCAGGCTCTTTGCAAGTGGCGGCCACACCAACGGTGCACTTTACAGCGGCATCCCTGGCACCGCAGACGGAACACACATGGCTATGGGTTTCGTTGCCGTTGGGCGTCCAGTTGCCGCTGTAGCTGTGTGCTTGGGAATCCTTCGCACCGCACTTGCTGCAAGTGCGGACATGGTTTTCACCATCAGCAGTCCACTGGCCCCAGCTGTGCGCCTCGGTTTTCGTTTCCTCGCAGCCTTCCTGGGTGCAGGTTCCCCTATGCTGGTCGCCGTCGGGTGTCCAGTTGCCGAAGGTATGCTCATGGCCCCCTTCGTCCTCGTTGGCTTCTTCCGCCAGGACCGGTGTATCCTCGCTGTCCTCTTCCGCAAAGGCCCCCAGGGGCATGAGGGACAGGAGCATACAGACCGTGAGAAGAAGCGCTAAAATCCGCTTTTTCATCATGAAAAAACCTCACTTTCCAATTGCTTGATCGCACTGCCGTCCTTCCCGGCGGCAGTGGCTGGGTGGGGGAGGATAGACTACCCCCATCTTGCCTATATTGTACCACAGACACCGGGGGAAAGCAATGGCGTTCAGAAAGATTTAAGAATTGATTTTTGCAGATTTCTCTAGAAAAAATCCGCTCCCCGGCCAGGGGGAGCGGAGAAAAAATTATTTGACCTGTCTTCTCCAGGTGTGCCGGGAGAGAAGGCACAGAATGGGGAAGATCTCCAGTCGGCCCAGGAGCATGTCGGTGATGAGGACCAGCTTGCTCAGCACGCTGAAGCCGGAGAAGTTGCAGGTGGGACCAACTGCCTCCAGGCCGGGGCCGATGTTGTTGAAGCAGCACAGCACCGCGGAGAAATTGGTGCCGGTGGAGAAGCCGTCCAGGCTCAGAACCAGGAAGCTCAGGAAGAGGATAAACACATAGGCGATGAGGTAAGCGTTGGTGCTCTCGACTACCTTTTCGTCCACCACCTGGTCGTTGTTCCGCACCAGCTGAACCCGGTTTGGGTGGAGCATCTGCAGGAAGCTCCGGCGCAGGCTCTTGAAAAGCAGCAGCACCCGGGCCACCTTGATGCCGCCGCCGGTGGACCCGGCGGATGCGCCGATGACCATCAGCACCAGCAGGATGGTTTTGGAGAAGCTGGGCCACAGATCAAAGTCCGTGGTGGCGAAGCCTGAGGTGGTCATGATGCTGGACACCTGGAAGGCGGCGTGACGGAGGGTTTCTTCCAGTGTGCCGTAGAGGCTCCGGATATTCCAGGCGATGAGGGCAATGCTGACAAAAGCAATGCCGAAATAGGCCAGGAGCTCCTCGTCTTTGAGTACGCTTCTGACCTGGCCGATGAGCAGCAGATAGTAGCAACTGAAGTTCACACCGAAGAGAAACATGAATACGGTGGTCACATTTTGCAGATAGGGGCTGTAGCTGGCGAAGGAATCGTTGCGCACGCCGAAGCCGCCGGTGCCCGCGGTGCCGAAGGCATTGCACACCGCCTCGAAGGCCGGCATGCCGCCAAGCAGCAGAAAAACGATATTCGCAACGGTCAGGATAATGTAGAGGATGTAGAGGATGGCGGCGGTTTTGCGCATCCTGGGCACCAGCTTGCCTACGCTGGGCCCCGGGCTCTCCGCCCGCAGCAGGTGCATGGTAAAGCCCTTGCCCCTTTCTCCGCTGGGCACGATGGCCAGCAGAAACACCAGCACACCCATGCCGCCTACCCAGTGGCTGAAGCTGCGCCAATAGAGGATGCCTTTCGACAGGTTCTCCACAGCCGGCAGAATGGAAGCGCCGGTGGTGGTGAAGCCGGAGACGATCTCAAACAGGGCATCGATGAATCTGGGGATCTCCCGGGAGATGACAAAGGGCAGGCAGCCGGTCAGGCTGAGGATGATCCAGCTCAGGGCTACGCAGACCATGCCGTCGGTGGCGTAGAAGTTGCTTTTGGCCCCCCGGCACAGCATCCGCAGGGCGGCGGAGATGGCCAGCAGGATGACGATGGTGGCGGCAAAGCCCCGGATGGCGGGGTGTTCCCCCAGGTAAACGCTGATGGTCAGGGCAGGGAGCATGAAAATCCCTTCCAGAGACAGGATCTGGGCGATGAAGCGGCCCATCATTTTATAGTTCATGACGTACCTCTCAGGCGAAGATGTCGTTGAGCTGCCGCAGGACCACGCCGCTGTTGGTCACCACGATGATGGTATCCCCGGCGTGGAACATGGTGTCGCCGTTGGCGATCTCCGTGGCTGCTCCATGGCTGACGCTGACTACCAGCACATTGGACTTCAGCTTGATGTCCTTGAGAGGCACCCCGCAGAACCGGGTGCTTTCATCGGCCAGAAACTCCATGGCCTCTGCCTGGCCGTCGGCAATGGAGTGGACGGAGACGGCGGCACCGGTCTGGTTCTGCATGGCCCGGACATAGCGGACAATGTTGTTGCAGCACAGCTCCTTGGGGCACACATAGCTGCCCAGGGAGAGGTTGCTCATAATGCTGTGGTTGTCCGCGTGGCCCACCTTGGTGATGACCTGGGGGACCCCCTTGGAGATGCCGTAGAGGGAGACGATCATGTTCAGCTCGTCCAGCCCTGTCAGAGTCACCAGAGCGTCGCACTGGGAAAGACCCTCGCTCTCCAGCAGATACTGGTCGGATACATCTCCGTGGATGATCTCCGCCCCGGGGAGCAGGGCGCAGAGCTCTTTGCAGCGGGTCAGGTTCTGCTCCACGATCACGCAGCTGATCCCGGCCTTGAGGAGGCGGTTGGCCAGATAATAGCTGACCCGGCCGCCGCCGCAGAGCATGACCCGCCGGACCTGCCGGGTGAGGA
>ERZ772861.2689-NODE-2689-length-11684-cov-7.463926_pt1 | contig 11684 bp, 10 predicted proteins | sample MGYA00512135_ERZ772861 | MGnify/ENA primary metagenome ERZ772861 (study PRJEB29015, sample SAMEA2737700) | human gut metagenome | biome: human gut; feature: human-associated habitat; material: faeces | place: China | collected 2012 ...
ATGAAGTTACTACATTAATGTAACCGTCATTGACATCAAGCTGTTTGTCAGCGTGTATGCCGTCATCACCTGAAGAAATTGTAATTGAACCACCATTGATAACAATAGTTCCTTTGCCGTCTTCACCGGTTTCAAGTACACCTGAGTCAGAGTTGGCATGGATACCATCATCTGTTGAACTTATGTTAATTGTAAAGCCTGAAATATTTATTTCGCTTTCAGCTTTAATACCCTTAGTTGAGTAGGACTGTCCAGAAGAATTACCGGATTTATTAAAGTCACCAGGCATTCCTGGACGGTTGCCGCCGGCCTTATTACCACCGGAACCGCCGTTCATATCAGGAGCATTACCACCGTTCTGACCATCCATGCCACCCATGTTGCCACCACCAGAGCCGCCAGGTGCGTTGGCGATAGTGTCAGAAGCTGCCACATAAGAAACAGTATTGGCAGAAGCAGTCTTGTTAGCAGAACTGTTACGACTGGTAGATGTACCTGAAGAACTGCCTGAAGAAGTAACTTCTTCACTATATTCAGAGTAAGTATCTGTATAGATGTTTAAGTTACCGTCACCTGATATATCTACCACGTAGGCTGCGTCTATACCATCACAGGCTGCATATACATCAATGTTACCGCCAGTGATTGTAACGATTCCCTTCTGGTTGCCCTTGTTAGAAATATTGCTGTTAGAAGTCTTGATGCCATCGCCTTTAGCGGAGATTGCAATTATATTTCCAGATTCAATATCAACGGCATTGTTGCCTTTGACTGCGTTGTTCACAGCAGTAACTTTAACAATCACATTTTTAATAGAAAGGTCATCCTTGCTCTGGATACCATTATTGTAATTACCTGTTACAACTAAGGCTCCTTTGCCGACGAGTTTTAAATCGCATGTTGCATAGATTGCTGCGTTGCCAGCGTCATCAGAAGAATCTTCTGTAGCTTCGGTACGATTGTCAATTACTTCGTTAAATGAATTCTCTTCTGATTTAATCTCGACTTTGGAAGCATTTTTAACGTATATAGGTGAACCACTTGAGCATGTGATAGATGTTCCGTTCAATACGATAGTGACCTCGTCCTCATCACCTGCGTCAACGATAAGCTGTCCTTCTGATAAAAGTCCTGTTACTGTATATTCACCAGCCTTTGTGATTGTGTATACAGAACCTGACTGTGTAACTCCGTCTGATGTATCAGATGTCACAGTGAAATCACCTGTAATGGAGACTCTGTAATTCTCAGCATCATCTGCGTGTGTTACATCTGTGTCTTCTTTAGTAATGTCTGAAGTGATGGTAGTCTCACCGCCTGATGCAGTAGTAGTTGAAGTTGAATTTCTGGCACAGCCAGCAGTCATAAGACACATAGTAAGAATAACTGCGGCTATGCAATTCCTTTTGATTTTATTTAATTTAATCATAGTCATCTCTCCATTTCTTTAGTGTATGTTAATTGATTGTCTATAGTTTATTGGAGAAATTTGACTAAAATATGGTATGAGTGCGAATATTCTGTGTCCTGATTAATCATGTGGAATATCGTTAAATCTGCCGTCAAGCTCTTCGGTTTTTACCACATTTATAAATGCGTGCTTGTCAATTGAGCGAATCAATGTGATAAGCTCACGTTTCGCTTCGGAGTTGATTACTGAGTATATGAGCGTGCGCTCTTTTTCCTCGTAGCAGCCGATTCCCTTGAAAAGCGTGGCGTCGTGGTTGGTTGTATTTTTTATGGCGTGGTAGATTTCTTCGGATTTGTCAGAAATGATGAATAATGTCATCTTCTGGTAGCGTTTGTACATGAACTGGATTACCTGAGTGCTACAGAACTGGTATATTATTGAGTAGAGCGCGATTGACCAGCCAAACAGTCCGCCTGCGATGAGCAGAATCACAACATTACCAAGAAGAATATAGTTCCATGCGTCTATTCCTTTAATATGAGAAAAATAAATGCTTATGAAATCAGTTCCACCTGTGGTAGTGCCGACATTGAGGCACAGGCTTATTGCAAATCCGTTGATAATTCCGCCAAATACGCTTATAAGCAGGATATCTTCTGTAAAAATGTATGGAGGAAGGATATCAACAAGCACACTGGAAAGTATAATTACCACGATTGAGTAGATGGTAAACTTCTTGCCAATGTAGCGGTATGCAATGTAGGCGGGGAAAATGTTCAGTGCTACATTGAATATTGTAAATGGGATGCTGATATGAAAGAAGCGCAGTCCGATTGCCTGAAATAACAGGGAGACTCCTGAAAAGCCTCCTGGCAGTAGGTCTGCGACTTTGGCAAAGCATCTTAAATTCCATGCGTACAGCACGGAAGCAATTATAACTATAATAAATCTGAATACCTGATAAAACTTAGGATATTTAACTTCTAAAGATTTGAACATATATTAGCCTCCATATTTTGTGTTAAATATAATAAGCAATTAATAATTATTTGTGTGAGTTGTCGTAGGCAGCCTGAATATCGGCGGGGAGCTTGTCTGGAAGCATTGAATGTATTCCGTCCTCGTTGCCGTCCTTGATAGCCTGCTCGTAATAGAAGCACTTGAAAGTAAGCATATCAAGAGTTTCCTGCATTTTTTTCATCTCTTTTTCAACAGCGGCTTTCTGTCTCTCAAAAAGCCGTTTTCTGAGTTCGTAAGTTCTGCTGCCTTCCTGACACCATTCCATAAACTGCTTGATGTCGCGGATCTCAAGACCTGATTTTTTGAGACATTCAATAAGCTTAAGAGCAGCAATTTCTGTGTCAGAGAACTGTCTTATTCCAGAGGCACGCTGCATAAAAGGGAATAATCCTTCTTTATCATAATATCTTAATGTTGAAACGGGAAGATTAAACATTTCTGAAACCTGTCCTATTGTGTACATAATACACCTGCTTTCCGTAAGCCTTGCTTACATGATATTAGTTTTTTACAAATGTGATAATAAAATTCACAAAATGTTCACTATTATTGGGTTGACCTAAAGTTAGGTTTAACTCTTATGCTTAAATAGTAGCACAGAGAGACTTAAAATACAATTTAAAGTTGGTTTAAAGTGAATATGATAGTGTTTTTAACAAAGAGGTGATCATATGTATGTAGTGCTAATGTATTTTTGCATTACTTTTTTTGGATTGATACTTATTATGATGGCAGTGGAAGGATGACATATTTTATGGAGGATAAATGTATGGAATGGAGACAGGAAAAAGATATGCCGGTATTTATGTATATTTTTCTTAATAAAATAGAGGATGCCGAAGAAGTGAGATTGACAGAGAAAGAGAAAAATGAGGGGTATAAGACATATAAAAAGTTGTTAGAACTTGCAGAAGATGATGCATCCGATGTAATTAAAAAATGTCTCAGGATAATTAAAGAAACAAGACATATTGTAGAGTATGAGCTTTGGAACAAGATTGTATATTTTATGACTGATTATATTAATGGTGAGACTGTGTGGGGATGAGCTTGTGTCAATAAAGACTGAACGCGGGTTTTGGCAGATTAGTAATCCAGTAAAGAAAATAAAATAGAGGTTGACCTTACAATAATTGTAGGGTTTAATATATTGGCAGTTACCTTGAGGGTGGCTGCTAATTTTATTTTTGAATTAAGCATATGTGTAGTGATGTCTGGCTGTATGTGTGCCTGTGTGGACTCGATTTTTTCTAAGCCGTGTGGGAGTTAATGCCATTATATGCATAAAGTCTGTGAGTGAAAGCTCGTTCAAGCGAAGCGCGTTTGCTTTCGCTCGCAGTAATAGACATTGCAGATGATGGCATTTACTCCCACTAGGTGAAGAAAACCTGAGAGTCCACACAGGCACACATACAGCCAGACACCAGTCCACACACAGTAAATAAAAAACACATTTTAATCAGGAGAAGAGAACATGGAAAAGAACCTTACAACAGGAAGCGTATCTAAGACGATTATATATTTTGCTTTGCCGTATCTGCTGTCGTATTTCTTACAGACTTTGTACGGAATGGCCGATTTATTCATAACAGGTCAGTTTTGTGGCGTTGACTCGATAACGGCTGTGTCTAATGGAAGTCAGGTAATGCATATGCTGACGGTAATTATCGTGGGGCTTGCAATGGGAACAACGGTAGTTATCGGCCGTGCGATTGGTGCTGATAATAAGGAAAATGCAGGAGTTGCAATTGGTAATACAATAACTCTTTTTATGGTATTGTCGATTGTGCTTACAGTTGTTCTTTTAGCACTTGTAAAGCCAATTGTCAGTCTTATTGCGATTCCTGAGGAGGCTGTAAGTGGAACAGTTGCTTACCTTATAATATGCTTTATCGGAATACCATTCATAACTGCTTACAATATAATAAGTTCAATATTCAGGGGAATGGGTGATTCTAAGAGTCCGATGTATTTTATTGCTGTTGCATGTGCTGCTAATATCGTGCTTGATTATCTGTTTATCGGTGCATGCAGTTTAGGTCCTATAGGAGCGGCACTTGGAACAACACTTGCCCAGACACTTAGCGTAATAGTATCGTTAATTGCTATTAAAGTGAAAAAGACCGGAATACATGTGTCTGCAAATGCTTTAAAACCACAGCGGGAGGTAATGGGTGAGATATTAAAGGTCGGAATTCCGGTTGCAATACAGGACGGCTGTATTCAGGTTGCGTTCATTATAATAACGATGATTGCCAACCACAGGGGACTTGATACATCGGCAGCAGTGGGTATTGTTGAGAAAATAATAAGTGCAATATTCATAATTCCATCGTCTATGCTTGCGACAGTTTCAGCGCTTTCAGCACAGAATATAGGTGCAGGAAAGCATGACCGCGCGGCTCTGACACTGAAATACGCAACATTTATAACATGTACCTATGGAATTGTGGTGGCAATAGTTATGCAGTTTATTGCAAGTGGTCTTTTGGGGCTGTTTACTTCTGATTCAAATGTGGTTTTACTTGGAACGCAGTATATGAGAAGTTACATTATTGATACAATGTTTGCAGGTGTGCATTTCTGTTTCAGTGGATATTTTGCAGCATATGGAAAGTCTTATATCGGATTCCTGCATAATATAATTTCGATTACATTTGTGAGAGTTCCTGGTTCTTACCTTGCTTCAAAGCTGTTCCCGGCTACGCTGTTTCCGATGGGACTTGCCGCACCAGCAGGCTCGGTGTTATCAGTTATGATATGCGTCGCAGCATTCGTATATCTTAAGAGAAGAGGGAAGCTGGGGTAAGTGAAAAGTTGTCTGATAATTTTATAATATTTGAAAAGAAAAAGAATATACTTGTAATGTCTGATGGCATGTGATAGAATGTCATTGGATACAAGTAGTGCATTCAAGCAATCTACGAAAACCCCACGAGTTAGGGCTCGTGGGGTTTTCTATTCCGTTCTGGCAGGGTGGCTTAGTCCCCAGGCTGGCTACCGTCTGTTATCTCTGTCCAGCCATTTGCAGATATAGTAAGAAGCTATATTTGCCAAGATAGAGATAATCAAGGACACTAGTGCATCCAAGCAATCCACATCCTTTCTCTACCAGGTATGGGAGGGGTAGCACTAGGGATTATATCATAACAATATATAATAAACAAGTATACAAAAAATACGAATAATAACTATTGCTATGATTTATGATTTTATAACCAACATGTATTTTACAGGAATGACACATGGGGGTATGATATATTTATCAAGGGCAAAGGAGCCGGAAGTCTTTAGGGGATTCTGGCTCTTTTTTGCATTAGCAAGTATTTTAAGGAGGAAATATATATGGAATACGAGATTTCTAATCGTTTATCAGGTGTTCATGGTTCGATGATAAGAGAACTTTTTAAGTTAGGAGCAAGCAAGGATATTATATCTTTTGGTGGTGGCAATCCGTCAGCAGAGACATTCCCATGTAAGGAAATAGAAGAGATAGCAGCAAAGGGACTTGGCGAGAATCCGGTTTCTTTATTACAGTATGGACTGAGTGAAGGTTATACACCTCTGCGTGATACTATGAAGAAATATCTTGAGAAGAAGGAAGGCTTTGATTTCGAGAATAATGAGCTTTTCATAGTGTCAGGCGGACAGCAGTGTGCGGACCTTACAACTAAGGCACTTGTTAATGAAGGAGACGTTGTGCTTACTGAAGAGCCTGCATTTGTAGGCTGCCTTAATACATTCCGTTCTTACGGTGCAAAGCTTGTAGGAATCCCAATGGAGCAGGACGGAATGAATATAAGTGCGCTTGAGGAGGCTTTAAAGGCTAATCCTGATGCAAAGCTTTTATACACAATTCCATCTTTCCAGAATCCTACAGGAATTACAACTTCTCTTGAGAAGAGAAAAAAAGTATATGAGCTTTGCTGCAAATATGATATCGCAATATTAGAGGATAATCCTTACGGTGAATTAAGATTTGCAGGTGAAAATGTGCCAACTATCAAGTCGATGGATACAGAGGGCAGGGTTATATATGCAGGAAGCTTCTCAAAGGTAATGGCACCTGCATTCCGTCTTGGTTTTCTTGTGTTTAACAAGTCGCTCACAGGACCGCTTACAGTTGCAAAGCAATGCACAGATGTACATTCAACTGTCCTTTTCCAGTACATTTGTAATGAATATATTAATAACTATGATTTCGACAAACATCTTGAGGATTCAAGAAAGGTGTATGAGCACAAATGTAATCTCATGATGGAGTGCATGAAGAAGGAATTCCATCCTTCAGTAACCTTCGGTCACCCTGAGGGCGGACTTTTCGTAATGGCATTCTTGCCAGAGGGAATGGATTCTGCACCATTTGTAAGGGAGGCTATTAACAGAGGTGTTCTCTCAGTTCCGGGAGCAGCGTTCTTAGCAGATGAGAGCCAGAAGTCTAATGGATTCAGACTTAATTATTCGACACCTTCTGATGAGCAGATTGTTAAGGGAATCGAAATTCTTGGAAAACTTACATATGAGTGGATTAAGTAGGAGGAGTGAAAAGTTATGAAGATAGCAGCATTCAGCGTTCGTCAAGATGAAAAACAGTATTTTGATACATTTGCAAATGTATACAAGGTGGAATTACAGATTAATAGGAGCGGATTTACAGCAGATGATATAGAAAGTGTCAAAGGCTGTGAGGCTATGTCGGTGTGCGATGGCATGTGTGACTTGTCAGCACCTGTTCTTGAAAAGCTTGCAGCAGAAGGTGTAAAGTACATCGGTTTCAGGACAATCGGATATAACAGTGTTGACCTTGAGGCAGCAAAGCGACTTGGAATCCGTGTTGCACACAGCGGATATTCGCCATATTCAGTTGCCAATTATACAGTAATGCTAATGCTTATGTGTATCCGCAAGGCTTTGTATGTAATGATGCGTTCACACACAGCAGATTATTCACTTGGTCCTATATGTGGACGTGAAATGCAGAATATGACAGTAGGTATTATCGGAACAGGAAGAATTGGAAAGGCAGTAATTAAGAATCTTTCAGGATTTGGATGTAAGATTATTGCGTATGACCCATACCCTGCAAAAGACCTTGAAAATGTTGAGTATGTAACTCTTGATGAATTGTATGCCAGAGCAGATATTATCTCGCTTCATACTTTCTTAAGCGATGAGACATATCATATGATTAATAAGGATTCAATTGCAAAGATGAAGGATGGCGTTATCCTTATAAATGCGGCAAGGGGCGCGCTTGTTGATACAAAGGATCTGATTGAGGCTGTTGAGAGTGGCAAGATTGGTTCAGTTGGAACTGACTGCTGTGAGGGTGAGGATGAATTTATCCGTACAGACCGTAAGTATGATGACCTTGTTGTTAATCACGATTACATCATACTTAAGTCTTTCCAGAATACTATTGTCACACCTCATGTTGCATTTTTCACAGATCAGGCTGTGTCTGATATGGTTGAGTCTTCAGTTAAGAGTGTTGTGCAGTTTGCAGCCGGTGAAGACACACCATTAGAGGTGCATTAATTATTCAAATTTTTGAAATATTCTTCAAGCTGGTGCTCGAAGATTCGCTGATTTTCTGAGCAGAATGAGCCAAGCGGCTGATAATAAATACTTCTGAAATGTGGACAGTCATCTATATGCAGCAGGCTTATGTTTTCAGGAAGGCTGCTGCTTGTCCATGTTACAGAGGCAACAAATGATACTCCAAGACAGAGACTTATGAGTTTGCCCTGTAATATGTAATCATTGCATGAGTAGGCTATCTGAGGAGTTTTCTTACATTTACTGAATATTGAATTGAACACTCCGGCATAAGATGGAGTATCTGCAAGGTCAATGAATTTCTCGTCCATCATCTGTTCTACTGATATGTGTCCGGTATGGGCAAGTGGATGTGATGATGAAACGGCAAGGCAGATTTCTTCTGTCATAAGAAGATGTGCATTGTCTGGAATATCATAAGCTGATGAGACAGAGTCAATCAGCAGGTCACACCCTTTTGGTTCAGAAGATATTGAAAAGCTGACATGAGGGTGCTCATGGATAAAATCTTTAAGTACATTGCTGACAAGAACTGCACTTGAGCGGAGACAGAGCCTTATTTCGCCTGCATCGCCAAGACTTTCACTGACAGCACGCGCAGCATCTTCTGAAAGAGCCAGTATTCTGTCTGCATATTCAAGCAGAATTTCTCCCTGACGGGTACATTCGAGCCCTTTTTTATTACGGATAAAAAGCTGTGCGCCAAATTCTTCTTCAAGCTTATGGATTGTCTTGCTTAATGCCGGCTGTGCTATGCACAGTTCACTGGCAGCACGGGTCATATTCTTGTGTCTGGCGGCAGCCTGAAACTGCCTGAGCTGATATAATTCCATGTTCGCACCTCTCTTGTATGTAGTATTTTATAAAAATTACAATTAACATAATATAGAAATCAGGATATTTACGATTATGATAACACAAATATTATTAACGCAGACATTTATAATGTTTATTCTTATGATTCTGGGACTGATTCTGTCTAAAACAGGTCTGCTTACAGAACATGGCAGTAAGGATATGGCCAATATTCTGCTGTATGCGGTTATTCCGTGTGTAATTATAAGAAGCTATATAACAGATTTCACGATGGAGAAGCTGTATGGACTTCTTATGTCGGCGGTACTGGCTGTAGCTGCATTTGCAGTGGCGATAGCTGTATCATATATAATATACGGCATGCGAAAGCCGATAGACAACTTTGGAACGGCTTTCTGTAACGCAGGATTTATCGGAATTCCACTTGTAACTGCGGTATTTGGAAATGAAGCGGCATTCTATGTTGCATCATTTGCAAGTATTCTTAATCTGTTGCAGTGGACATATGGAATTGTGATAATAACCCGCCGCAAAGATATGATAAATATAAAAAAGGTATTCGTCAATCCTGTGACAATATCACTTGTTATAGGACTGTTTCTTTTTATTACGGGAATTAAACTGCCAGGTGTAATAAACAGCACGATGGCTGGAGTTGCGGCACTTAATACACCTGCAGCCATGATAGTACTGGGATATTATCTGTCATGTGTCAGGATCCGTGACTTACTGCTTAATCCGTCCCTGTATCTGGCATCGTTTGTCAGGCTTATAATAATTCCGCTGCTTACACTGCTTGTGCTTTATATTATACCGGCGGGACACGGTCAGATTGGAATGATTACACTGATTGCTGCGGCAACACCGGTTGGAACGAGTACGGCAATATTTGCACAGAAATTCGGGCAGGATTATGAGCGGGCAGTATGTATGGTCTGCCTGTCAACGCTGTTTTCAATTATTACAATGCCAGTTGTGATGTATCTGGCACAGATGTGGATTATGTAGTTTAACTATTATTTCTGGTTATGGTTTTATAACCAACATGTATTTTACAGGAATAACACAATGGTATATTATACAGACATCAAAGGCAAAGGAGCCATGACCCGGAAGGGGTAATGGTTTCTTTGCCTTTTTTGCGTATAAGATATCTTTGCAGGAAAATGTATAGCGAATACGGCTATTCATAATATGAGGAAGAAAGGAACTAAAGCTATGGGAAATAACGGAATTGAATTGGAAAGAGATGGCTTTAAGAGCCGTACAGGTTTTATTCTTGCCTGTATCGGTTCAGCAGTAGGAATGGGAAATATATGGCGTTTTCCATATATGGTATCTGCATGGGGTGGTATGACATTTTTAATACCTTATGTATTATTTGTAATATTGATAGGTTCAACAGGTGTTATCGAGGAGATGGCACTTGGCCGTGCGACTAAGGGCGGACCTATTAAAGCATTTGGCGACTGTATGCAGATGCGTACAGGAAAGAGAAAAGCAGGTGAGGCAATTGGTTTTATTCCTGTGCTTGGCTCACTGGCTCTGGCAATGGGCTATACTGTAGTTGTTGGCTGGATATTCAAATATACTTATCTTGCATTTTCTGGAAAGCTTTCAGCAATGGGCAATGATATGTCAGCTATTGGTGGTATGTTTGGAAGTACAGCAAGCTCATTTGGCAATAATATGTGGCTTATAATCGCGATGGTTGTAACTGCTGTTATTATGGCACTTGGTATTGCAGGCGGAATTGAGAAAGCAAACAAGGTCATGATGCCTTTGCTTTTCATCATGTTTGTAGGACTTGGAATATATATCTTCACACTTCCAGGTTCAAGTGCAGGTTATAAATACATTTTTACTCTTAATCCTAAGGGACTTTTTGATATAAAGCTCTGGATATATGCATTTGGACAGGCGTTCTTCTCACTGTCTATCGCAGGTAACGGAACTGTTATCTATGGTTCATATCTTAGTGATAAGGAAAATGTTGTTTCTTCTGCAAGAAATGTTGCAGTATTTGATACTATTGCTGCTTTATTAGCTGCATTTGTTATTATTCCTGGTATGGCAGCAGGCGGTGCCGAGTTATCTTCAGGTGGTCCAGGACTTATGTTTATCTATCTTGTAAATGTATTTAATGGTATGCCGGGTGGCAAGATTGTAGGAATTGTATTCTATGTATGTGTTCTGTTTGCCGGCATGAGCTCACTTGTTAATCTGTATGAAGCTCCGGTTGCAACTATTCAGGAGAAGCTTAAGCTTAACCGTGTTGCATCTGTTGGAATTATCGCAGTGGCTGGCTGTGTTGTGTCACTTGTAATACAGGGTATTGTATCAGGCTGGATGGACGCAGTATCTATCTATATCTGCCCACTTGGCGCAATGCTCGCAGCAATTATGTTCTTCTGGGTTGCAGGAAAGAAGTTTGCTGTTGATGCTGTTAATGCAGGTGCAGATAAGCCTGTTGGAAAGTGGTTTGTACCACTTGGCAAATATGTCCTTGTTCCACTTTCACTTGTTGCACTTATTGCAGGTGCTTTACTTGGTGGAATTGGCTGATGACTGGCATGGAAATAGTGGAATTGGACTGGCGGATTAGAATTGGCGGAATGAGACTGGCGGATTGCTTTGCAATCCGCCTTTTTTGCGTGGAGGAGCGAGAAATAGCGGTGGATTGGACTTTGAAGTGGAGGGGAGATGCGCGGAAGTCCAAAAGGAGCGAGAAAGAGTGGTAGATTGGACTTTGAAGTGGAGGGGAGATGCGCGGAAGTCCAAAAGGAGCGAGCAAGAGCTGAGGATTGGATTTTGAGGAGGAGGTGAAGTGGTAATCTAAAAGTAGACACCAACCCAATTATTGTAGACATTATTTATA
>ERZ772861.2692-NODE-2692-length-11680-cov-8.771269_pt1 | contig 11680 bp, 9 predicted proteins | sample MGYA00512135_ERZ772861 | MGnify/ENA primary metagenome ERZ772861 (study PRJEB29015, sample SAMEA2737700) | human gut metagenome | biome: human gut; feature: human-associated habitat; material: faeces | place: China | collected 2012 ...
GGCTTTTCAGAACTCCTTTTTCGCAGGAGGGATATAGAGGTAAAGGACGGCCGCGCGGCGGGGGCGCTGCTGCACGAAAGTCAACTTTTGGAGATCGACCCGGAGCAAGAGCCTTCACCCCTTCCGGGGAAGGGAATGCCTTTTGTGGAAAAGGAGTTTCCCTGTTGACGGGGGATATTGCAAAAGGCCGCAAAACCCGGAACTTTTCTGCAGCACTATGGCTCAAAAAGTTCCGGGTTTTATACAATATATATTAGAATATATCAGAGTATCGTTTGGCGACAGTTCTGCATTTATTTATGCGAACTGCACACAGTTTACTTCCACAGGAAGTTCTCAGCGGCGTTTGCAAAGATCAGCTGCCAGCACTCCCAGTCGTGGGCTGCGGGTACCTGCAGGTAGCTGTAATCCAGACCCAGCTCGCTCAGGTTCTCACCGAAGGTCTTGACGGCTGCCAGACCAAAGTCCCAGTTACCTGCGGCCAGCATGATCTTAGGCTTCACGGTCAGAGAGGACAGATGGTCGCGCACGCTCTGGCTGGTGATGCCCTCGACACTGCCGGAAGCGCCATTCACATTTGCATGACTCCAGATGCCGTAATAGCTAAACAGTTCGGTGTGGTGCATCAGCATATTGCTGGTGGTAGCGCCGCCCATGGACAGACCCGCATATGCACGGCCCTCGGCGGTGGTGCTGACGTTGTAGTGGCTCTCAACGTAGGGCATGATGTAATCGATCTGATCGGTCTCAATCTCGGAATACTTCCATTTGTACTGCTGATTGTTCATGGTAACAACAATAAACGGCTCGGTCTTGCCTTCTGCGATCAGGTTATCCAGGATATTTGCCACAGTGCCCTCATTCATCCAGCGCAGCTCATTGCCGTAGGTATCGCCGGAATTACCATGGGACAGGTACAGCACCTTATAAGGCTCGGTGCGGTCTGCATCGTAGCCAGCCGGCAGATACACTGCCAGACCATGCTCGGTGCCGTCTGCACCCGTGTAAGATACGGTCTGCACGGTACCACGCTTGTTTGCATCGGCCTGCGGCAGTTCCACAGAGCGGTCTGCCCAGGTGCTGGTGCCCTGCTTTTCGGCATCATACGGAACATAGACCATGCTGGACAAGCTGCGGATGCCGGTAGCTTCGTTGATCATCGTCGGATTGCTGGGGTCGTCCAGACGGGCGATCTGGTCGCCGTTTTCAGCGGTCACGCGGAAGTTATAAACGAATGCACCACTGGACAGCGGCATCTGTACACCCCAACGACCATCAGCAAACTTTTCCAGCTCCACATAGTAGGTGGTGTCGCCGTTGCCGCCTGCAGGAGCCAGACCTGCCGTGTAGTTGTACGGCGCAGTAGCCAGCGAAGCGTCAATAGCGCCCGCCTTGCCGCCGGCAGGATCAAACAGCATAAAGCAGTCGCTGTACAGTTCCACCTTGGTCAGCGGATTCTCTGCCGTATTGATGGTCAGACCAGCTTTTGAGGTGTAGCTCTTCTGCTCCTTGTACACAAAGGTGACCGTGTAGCCTGTGGGCGAATTTTCGTCCTTTTCGACCGTAACACCCGGGGCGTACTTGGCATAGATGCTCTTGTTGAACAGCTTGATTTTGACATTCTCTGCCCAGTCTGCAACAGCAGAAGCCGAGATGCAGTTTTCTTCCGCTGCCGGAGTTGCAGCCACAGCGGCGGTTGCTCCGCTCAGTGCCATGGACAGCACCAGTGCGGAGGCAATGGTGGTTTTGAGGATACGTTTCATGTTTCTCTCCTTTCCAGATTTAACTATGTTCTTTTAAGCATCTGATATGGTTTGCGGCATTCTCCTCTCTGTCTGAAATGATATCGGTTCAAGATCTTGAATGTTCCGAAATTTTTCTGTTTTTTACCTGCACCCGTCCAGAAGCGCAAAAGCACAATGCACAATTCTACTTGTCATTATGAATAGATTTTGTTCATTTTTTGTCTTATCGTGGAACTAATATATCACATTTTATCCGCCGTTTACGTTGTCTTTTGTGATTTGATTCTTGCAAATTGTGACATGCTGTCCTTGCCGTAACCAAAAACAAAACAATATCTGCTTGTTGCCATTGTAGGAGCAACACTGGCTCCCCGAGGGGTAAAAAAAGTGGGTCAGAAGCGCCCACAGGCGTTTCTGACCCACAAATAGAACGATATTTTTGTTTTACAGCTGGCAGGCGGTATCGTAGCCGGTGCGGATGGCGTTGGAGATATCCGCAGCCTTACCGGCGGCATCGCCGATGGAATACACCGGGATGCTGGCAGCTTCCAGCGCAGCAGCGTCAAATTCGTTGGAGCGTGCACCCATAGCCAGCACGATGTAATCGCAGGGGATGGTCACCTCTGCGCCGTCCTTGTTCTCGCAGACGACGGCGTCCATGCGGAACTCCTTGACCTTGTGGCTGGGGTACTGCTCCACGCCGTAGGTCTTGTAGTTTTCCAGCAGGGTGGGCAGAATGGTGGTGCTCTCGCCTGCGGCGATCTTGTCCATCATCTCGATAACGGACACCTTGCAGCCGCGGGCAGCCAGATACTCTGCGGTCTCGCAGCCTACCATGCCGCCGCCGATGACGGCAACCGTGCCATACACCTGCTGCTCACCGGCCAGCACCTTCCACGCGTCGGCAACGTTCACGCTGTCAATGCCGGGGATGCGGGGTGCGGCGCTGTGTGCGCCCACAGCGTTGATGACGGCCTCGAAACCGGCATCCTTCAGCTGCTCTGCGGTGCGGGTCTGACCCATGCACAGGTGCACACCGGCGTTGCAGACCGCGTGGATCAGGTCCTGTGCGGCGCGGCGCATCTCCTCCTTGCGGGGAGGTACGCAGGCAATGTTCAGCTGGCCGCCCAGAGTGGTGGTCTTTTCAAACAGGGTCACGTCATGGCCGCGCAGCGCTGCCACACGGGCGGCTTCCAGACCGGCAGGGCCGCCGCCGAGGACGGCGATCTTCTTTTTCTGCGCTGCGGGCTGGATGCTGCGGGTGTTCTCGTAGCCGTTCTCCGCGTTCAGCACGCAGGAGAGGAACTGACGGTTCTGGATGGCATCGGTGCAGCCCTTGTTGCAGCTGATGCAGCGGCGGATATCGCAGGCCTTCCCGGCAGCGATCTTGGTGCCCCAGTCGGGGTCTGCCAGCAGCGGGCGACCCATGGCAACCATGTCGGCCATGCCGCTCTCGATGACACGCGCAGCCATTTCGGCATCCACGATACGCCCCACGGCGCTGACCGGCACATGGACGGCCTTTTTGATGTCCCCGGCGATTTTGACGAAGAAGCCGTAGGGCTGTACGCCCATGGGAGGAATGGTGTCGGCCATGTTGCCGGTGTGGTTGGCCTGGGCAACGTGGAACATATCCACGCCGTCCTCTACCAGCCACTGGGCAAACTGCACGGCGTCGGCTTCGTCAATGCCGCCCTTGCCGCGCTGCGGGGTGACGATGGACAGCTTGTAGTCGATGACCATATCCGGCACAGCCTTGCGGATGGCGCGGGTCAGCATCCGGGCAAAGCGGACGCGGTTCTCCAGACTGCCGCCGAACTTATCGGTGCGGTGGTTCATGCGGGTGGAGCACAGGCAGCCGTTCAGGCGGTCGCCGTGGATCTGGATGACGTCCACACCGGCCTTCTGGGCACGCACTGCGCAGGCGCACATCTTATCGATGATGGACATCAGCATCTCCTCGCTGGCCTCATCGGTGAAGAACATCATGTCGTGATGCAGGCGCTGACGCATCTCGTCAAACTTCTTCTGCATAAACAGGCTGTTGATGGCGTCCACATCGTACTCCGGGTGGAAGATCTGGATGCCCAGCTTGGTGCCGTAGGCGTGTACGCTGTCGGCCAGTGCCTTGAAGGCAGGGATCTGGCTGTCGTCAAACAGCTTGGGGGTGGGAGAAAAGCTGTTGATGGGTGCCACATCGCCCATAACGATGTAGCCCACGCCGCCCTTTGCCAGACGGGTGTAGAAGCCCATGTCCTGCTCGCTGATCATGCCGTTTTTCTCGTAGCCGGTGGTCAGCGGGGGGAACATGATGCGGTTTTTAAAGGTCTGTCCGCCCACCTCGATGGGCTGCAGAATTACGTTTTCCATACAAAAGCCTCCTTGCAGATACGCTTTGCTTTACAGATTTGCTTTGATGAATGCTGCGGTCTTTTCCTCCACGGCGGCACGAGCTGCCAGCGTGGCAAAGTTGTGGCCGCCGCCTGCAATGGTGTCCACATCGGGTGCGGTGTACACCTGTGCGTAACGGTTGCAGGTGCCCTCGTCCACCAGACGGTCATCGTCGGCGCGCAGCAGCAGCACTGGGCCGTTGTAGCCCTTGGCCTCGGTAAAGGGGTCGGGGTGCTTTGCCATCTCGTAGTTAAAGGCCATCTTGTAGCACAGACCCTCCATGTCGGCGTAGTCCTTGCCGGTCTGCATAATGCCGTCGGCGCGCTGGGCGCAGCCGAACCACATCCCGGCGCCCGGGCACAGCAAAATCAGGCCGTGGGGCTGGATGACCGGTGCGCAGGAGGCGGCAATGTAGCCGCCCATGCTCTGGCCGGAGAGGAACAGCTTTTCGCTGTCCACATAGGGCTGCTCAGCTGCCCATGCAAAGATATCCTGTGCATCGGTGTGCAGGCCGTCGAAGCTCATATCCTCGAACTCGCCGTCGCTCTCGCCGTTGCCGTAGAAATCGAACCGGGCGCTGCCGATGCCCTGCGCTGCCAGAGCGCGGGACAGGTGGGTGTACATGGACTTGTAGCCGCTGCAGCTGCCGGCAAAGCCGTGCAGATGCACCACAAAGGGTACCTTGCCCTCGGTGTCGGGCAGGGTCACGATGCCGCGCAGGGTGTGGCCATTGCGGTTTTTAAACTGAACCTGTAAGATCTTCATGGTTTACTTGCTCTCCTTTGCGGCGCGGCGAGCCTTCAGCTCGGTCAGCATCTCGGCAGTCTTCTGCTTGGTCAGGGGGTAGACGAAGAACAGGATGGCAACTGCAATGCCGTAGCCCAGGAAGTAGACGCCGGTGTAGCTCTTCCAGATGGCGTTCACAACGCCTGCGGTCTGCACAGCGCCTGCGGTAACGTTGTAGCCGATGGCACCCAGCACAAAGCTGGACAGGCTGCCGGAAATGGCGCTTGCAAGCTTGCGGAAGAAGGAGTAGGTGGAGTAAACGATGCCCTCGTTGCGCTCGCCGGTCTGCAGCTCGTGGTAGTCGATGGCGTCGTTGACCATAGCCCAGATCAGCACCTGCATGCCGGAAGCGCCCAGATAGCAGATACCGTTGATGACGATGAAGGCCACAGGGTTGTGGACGGGGAAGAAGAACAGGATGCCGAACACGATGGCGGCAAAGCCAGCGCCCATGCAGCACCACTCCTTCTTGCCGAACTTGTTGGCCAGAGGCTGGGTGATGGCAAAGGACAGCACAGCGTACAGCACGCTCAGCATACCGGAGACAGCCTGAATTTTAACGTTGCCGAAGAAGTCCTTATACAGGTAGGTGTTCAGACCGTTGACCACGGAAGCACCGATCATGCCGGTCAGGCTGAAGAACATAACGCCCAGCAGAGCCTTATTGTGAGAGATCTCCTTGAGCACATGCAGGTAGTTCAGCTTTTCGCCCTGCGGACGCTCAGGCACTTCCACGCGCTCCTTGCACCATACGCAGGTGATCTGCAGGCACAGCAGACCCAGCATAGCGCAGATGCAGGCCAGCATCAGGAAGCGGCCAGCCACGGGCTGGTTGTCCACATACAGGAACAGGGGGCCGATCATGACCATGACGGTCATGAAGATGGTGCCGCCAAGGCTGCGGTAGCGGGACAGTGCGGTGCGCTGGCTGACATCATCGGTCATCACGCTGGACAGGGTGCCGAAGGGCACGTTGACGCAGGTGTACAGCGCCTCGTACAGAACGTAGGTGACGAACATATAGGCCAGACGCAGGCCGTAGTTGATATTGCCTACATTGACAAAGCCAAGGATGCACAGCACTGCCATGGGGAAGGAGAAGGCGCGGATCCACGGGATGAACTTGCCGCCCTTGGTGGCCTTGCGGGAGTCCACGATGGCACCGATGATGGGGTCATTCACGGCGTCCCAGATCTTGGTGACCAGCAGCAGGATACCCACGTGGAAGGGGTTGACCTGCAGGATCAGGGTGTAGAAGATCGACAGATACATGGCGCGGTACTGCTCGGTGAAGCAGCAGCCCAGATCGCCCAGCGTATAGCCGATCTTGTCCTTCATGGAGAAGGGTCGGACGGTCTTTTTCTGGTCCATTGTGTTTTATCCTCCTTAAAAACAGTGAAACCACGAGACTTTTCGCACAAGTCTCTTTTCTACGCTTTGCATTATACGTTAATTTTTCATCAATACATATCCAAAAAATGATTGAAAACTATCGCATATTGATGTATTATGCAATTATAACAGTTGTACTTTTCTGTTGTGTACAACAATCTGTTACACATGACAGTTTCATGGAGGACTTTTTGGTGAATTATACAGCCAAGCGTTATCTTTTTGAGCAGAGCGCCGTCCGGGAATTTTATTCCGGCGCGTATTATGATTTGTTTCTGGTCATGCGGGGCAGCGGCGTGTTCCGGTGCAGCGAGGTGGTGCTGCCCGCACAGCAGCAGAATCTCATCATCTTCAAGCCCGGTCAGGGCGGCAGACTGGAATACGCCGGTGCTTACGGCCCGCTGGAACTTATTCGGGTGCAGCTGTCCCCCCAGACGCTGGCGCAGCTTTCGGACGCGGACACCGACCTTGAAAAAAGCTTCAACGTGGTGCCCTTCCGGCAGGTGGCTGTGCGCCCGGACAGCCAGATCTATATGCTGCTGAAAAACCTTGCCCGGAAGCTGCTGATGCTCCCGCAGGAGCGCACCCAGTTCGGTGCAGCGGTGTTCGAGCACGGTATTTTGCAAATGTTTGTGGTGCTGGCGCTGCGTGCCTGCATCCATGCGGAGTTCCACACCGCATCGGTCAGCCGCCACCACCTGATGCTGGACGAGGTGTTTTTGTTTATTCAGGCGCACCTTACCGAGGAACTGACGCTGGAGCGGCTGGAAAAGGAGTTTTTCGTCTCCCGGGAACATATTGCCCGGGAATTCAAACGCCAGACCGGGCAGACGGTGCACCGCTATATCGTAAAGGCGCGGTTAGACCGCTGCTGCACCCTCATCGAGCAGGGGCTGCCCATCACCGAGGTGTACAAGACCAGCGGCTTTGGCGGTTACAACCACTTTTTCCGCGCCTTTAAAAAGGAATACGGCATGACCCCCAAGGAGTACTTCCAAACCACCCGGCAGGACGCCCGGGGATGAATTTTGCAAAAGCAGCGCCGTCTGCGCCTGTGAAAAAAGCCGTCCGGGAAGATCCGCAGATCCTCCCGGACGGCTTGCTTATCCTATTTTTTCTTTTACTTGCGGTGGGTGAGGCAGTTCAGCGCCATCACAACCAGCACGAGAAAGCCGATGACCAGCAGGATACCGGTCATGCCGATGAGCATCATGGGCAGGGTGGTCATCCAGGAAGAAAGATGAAGCATAAAGGCACCTCCGTTAAGCCATCAGGGAAAGGATCAGTCCGCCGGCAAGGACGGATGCGATCTGCCCGGAAACGTTGACGCTGATGGAATACATCAGCAGGAAATTCTGGTTGTCCTCGGCCAGACCCATCTTGTTGACCACGCGTCCGCTCATGGGAAAGGCCGAAATGCCTGCCGCGCCGATCATAGGGTTCAGCTTTTTGCCCTCGGGCAGGAACAGGTTCAGCAGCTTGGCGAACAGCACGCCGCCAGCGGTATCAAAGATAAAGGCCACAAGACCCAGCGCCATGATAAGCAGGGTGTCCGGCCGGACGAACTTGTCGGCGGTCATCTGCCCGGCAACGGTCAGACCCAGCAGCAGGGTGATGAGGTTTGCCAGTACGTTCTGGGCGGTCTCGCTCAGGGAGTTCAGCACCCCGCATTCCCGCAGCAGGTTGCCGAACATCAAAAAGCCCACCAGCGCCACGCTGGCCGGAGCCACCAGACCGGCGACCACCGTGACCACAACAGGGAACAGAATCTTGGTCAGCTGGGTGACGTTGCCTTTTTCGTAGGGCATACGGATGCGGCGCTCCTTCTGGGTGGTCAGCAGCCGGATGACCGGCGGCTGCACGATGGGCACCAGTGCCATGTAGCTGTAAGCTGCCACCATAATAGCGCCCAGATACTGGGATTTCAGGGTGTTTGCCACAAAAATGGCGGTGGGGCCGTCCGCTGCGCCGATGACCGCAATGGACGCGGCGTCCTTCATATCAAAGAAGAACCCGGCCAGAAACAGGGTGAAAAAGATGCCGAACTGTGCCGCTGCGCCAAACAGCATGAGCCACGGCTTTTCCAGCAGCGGGCCAAAATCGATCATGGCACCGATGCCGATGAACAGCAGCAGCGGGAACAGCTCGTTGGACATACCTGCCTCGAACAGGGCAGAGATGGGGCCAACGGTGTCTCCCTGCGTGATGGCACCGGATGCGGGAAGATTGACCAGAATGGCACCGAACCCCATGGGCAGCAGCAGACTGGGCTCCATCTTTTTGACGATGGCAAGGTAGATGAGCAGGGCACCGATGCCCCACATGACCACCATCTGCCATGTCAGCGCCCCGAAGTTTGAAAAGAGCGCGGCGAATGTGTTCCAGAAATTCATATTGTTTTTCTGCCTCCTTTTGTTCTGATGCTGCGGCAAGAAAAAAGACCCTTGCCACAGCGTAAGATCTGTGACAAAAGTCTCAAGCGAACACATGACATCGGGCATTGCTGCCGTGATGACGCTGCCATGCAGCGGCCTGCCGGAAAAAACTTGACCGGCAGACTGCCCTTTACTCCCCTTTATCATTTTTATTGATACCAGAAACTGCCGCTTCTGTCAAGGGGGAAAATGCGGTTTTGCGCAAAAATCCAACCGTTTAAACCGTCAGTCCACCACCGGTACATCCAGCCCGAACTCCTGCGGGCGGAAGCGGGGACAGACATTCTCGGTGATGCAGATGACCGAAGCAGCAAGACGGCTGCCGATCTCGCAGGATTCTGCCAGCGTTTTGCCGTAGGTCAGGCCGATGACGGTGCCCGCGAAGAACGCATCGCCCGCGCCGGTGGTGTCGATGACGTCCACCTTCTTGGCCGGAACAATGCCGCAGTCCCCATCCGCTTGGGCATAGACTGCGCCCTTGTCGCCCATGGTGACCACCATGCAGGGGATGTTTGCGCTCCGGACATTGGCCGCCAGAACCCGGCACATCTCCTCCGGTTCCAGATGACCGTAATCGTCCGAGAAGAGCAGCCCGGCCTCCTGCTGGTTGCAGACAAAACAGTCGATCTGCTGCAAAAAGTCCCGGCGCTCCATCGCAATGCTCATGTTGGAGACCACCGCGTACACCTTTTTGCCGTACTTTTTGGCGTAGCGCAGCGTCTGCTTGACGGTCTCCTTTTCGAGGTCCAGCTCCAGCGCGATGCTGTCGCAGTCCCGAAAGATCTCGTCTCCCTGCTCTTCCAGCAGCCCGATCAGCGGGGTGGTGTCCGGCCGCTTGGAGATGGCTGCACAGACGTCGCCGTCGTTGTTGAAGATGGCCAGCCAGGTGCCCATGCCATCCGGCACACGCTGGATGAACCGGGTGTTGACCTTGTGGTTGTTCAGCTTCTCGATGACGTCCAGGCCCATGCCGGTATCATCCACCAGGCCCACAAAGGTGGGCCGCAGCTCCACGTTGGCGATATCTTCCGCCACGTTGCGGCTCACACCGCCGTGTACCTGCTCCACGCGCCCGGCGTTTCGTCCGCCGGGGATATAAGTCGAGAGCGGATATCCCTTGATGTCCACAAAAACTGCGCCGATGACTACGATTCCCATACGAAAAAGTCCTTTCCGGATTTTACATTTTTCTCATTATACACTATCTTCCGGCAGGAATCCATCGTTCTTCGGAAATTGTGCCATTTTCCGCGTCCAACATAAAAACAGGAGGCCCATCCCCCAGGATGGACCTCCCATTTTTATGCTTCGCTCTGGCTCGGATGCGGTGTCGGCGGGGCTTTGGTGAAGAGCACCTTCAGCACCAGCGGTGTTGCCACCGAGGATACCACGATGAGCAGAATGACCGCCGTGAAGTACACAGGGTCCACCACGCCGATGTCCAGACCCTTCTGGGCCACGATCAGGGCCACCTCGCCGCGGGTCATCATGCCGACGCCCACTTTGAGAGAGTCGCCCCAGCTGAACCGGCAGAGCTTCGCAGCCAGACCGCAGCCGATGATCTTGGTGAGCAGGGCGACGATCACGAAGCAGGCGCTGAACAGCAGGATGGTGGGCGTCAGGCCGCTGATGTCGGTCTTCAGGCCGATACTGACGAAGAAGACGGGGGAAAACAGCATATAGCCGCTGATGTCCACACGGCGCTCGATGTAGGGCGCATCTTCGAGGGAACAGAGCACGATGCCCGCGATGTAAGCGCCCGTGATGTCGGCGATGCCGAAATACTGCTCCGCGATGTAGGCCATGGCAAAGCAGAAGGCGAGGCTGACGATGGTGATGCGCTGGGTGTGAGGGTTGCGGCGGTCCAGCCAGAGCATGGCCTTGTGGATGATGAGGCCGATGACGATGGCTGCGATGAAGAAGAGGACGGTGTCCATCAGCACATCGACGAGGCTGGTGTCTGTGCCGCCGCTGGCACCCAGCACACAGGTGAGCACCACGATGCCGATGACGTCATCAATGACGGCGGCACTGACGATGGTGGTGCCCAGGAAGCTTTTCAGGTGGCCCATCTCCTGCAGGGTGGCCACCGTGATGGACACGCTGGTGGCCGTCATGATGGTGCCGATGAAGAGCGCCCGATAAAACTCCGGGCTGCCCAGCGCCGAAAAGCCGTAGAACAGGCTGTAAAGCAGGGTGCCGCCTGCCAGAGGCACGGCCACGCCTACGCAGGCGATAAGGGTGGCGATGGGGCCGGCCCGCATCAGCTCCTGAAGGTTGGTGCCGAGGCCGGTGGTGAACATCAGCAGCACGACGCCTATCTCAGCAAAAATGGCGATGGAGTCGCTGGGCTGGACGAAGTTCAGCAGACAGGGACCGATGACAAGACCTGCGATGATCTCGCCCACCACCTGCGGCGCCCGGCATTTGCGGGCGAGCAGCGCGAAGAACTTGGCGCTGATGAGGATGAGGGCGAGATTCCGAAAGATGGAATACATAGGCGATCCTTCCTTTGACGTTAGCAATCGTCCTGCTCCCCCGTAAGCTCTGCCATGCGCCGCGCACAAAGACAGAAGGGGAGAAGAACATCTTTTATTATAATCCTCCTTTCGCTGGAATGCAAAGGGAAATCGGCTTGGAAATGACTAAGAATGCCATATAAAAGAGATATGACGGATATACTGGAAAAACATAAAAAGAATGATGAGGGAGATTTTGCTGTCATGCGCTCAAAAATACGAAAAAAATCCTGGGGGAGGGCTTGACAATTTTTGCGGGGCTTGCTATAATAAGTTGATGTCTGAACAGACACGCCGCACAGTCCGCGCGACGCCGCGCTGGCTGTGTACCCTTGGCCTCATATTCTTGAGGCCCTTAAGTCCAAAAGGAGGTGCTACAAAATGGCAAAGTACGAAACCATGCTGATTACCA
>ERZ772861.2698-NODE-2698-length-11663-cov-2.642057_pt1 | contig 11663 bp, 7 predicted proteins | sample MGYA00512135_ERZ772861 | MGnify/ENA primary metagenome ERZ772861 (study PRJEB29015, sample SAMEA2737700) | human gut metagenome | biome: human gut; feature: human-associated habitat; material: faeces | place: China | collected 2012 ...
GGGCGCGGGAGCTTTCCTCGCTTTCCCCGCGCGCGCTTGCCGCAACGGTCGGCTACCTCGGGCATGATCCCGAGTTGTTTGCGGACAGCCTGCGGAGCAATGTGCTCTGCGGCGGGGAAGGAGATCCGACGCCCTTCCTTTCCGCCGTCGCGCTCGACGGCGAGGTGTTTGCCATGGAAAACGGCGCGGATACCGTGATCGGGAGCGGAGGCGCGCGACTCTCGGGCGGGCAGGCACAACGGCTTGCTCTGGCGAGAACGCTTGCGCACCCACGACCGCTCCTGATTCTGGACGATCCGTTCTCCGCCCTCGACAGAGCAACCGAGGACAGGGTGTTCGCCAATCTGCGGGAGTATGCGCGGGACAAGGCGGTCTTTCTCATCTCGCACCGTCTTTATCATTTTCCGGAGCTCCGGCAGATCGTTTTTATGGAGAACGGGAACACAACCGTCGGAACGCACGCCGAACTGATGGCATCGGTCCCGGCTTACCGGAAGTTGTATGTAAGTCAGACAGGAGGGGCAGGTCATGAAGCGGAAGAAAACGGATAAGACCCGAACGGGCGTGTTTGCGGCAGTCCGCGCGGCGGCGCTGTCGCATCCGGTTCTGACCGTCGGAACGCTTGTGTGCGTTGCGATGTCGGTGGGTTCTTCGCTGATTCCGCCGCTGTTGCTTGCCCGCGTGATCGATGACCTCGCGGGCGGAATCCCCCTTTCCTTTGCGGCGGTACTGCTTTACTTCGGCAGTCTCGCGCTGGAGGGCGTGCTGTCCTCGGCGCAGGAAACGCTCCTTGTGCTGTTCGGACAGCGGATGACCCACGCGCTGCGCTCCGAAATGTCGCGGAAGCTGACCCGTCTGCCTGCCGCCACGCTCGTTGCGCAGAAGCCGGGGGAGGTCGCCGCGCGCTTTTCGGGGGATGTGGACACCGTGGAGGCGCTCTTCACCTCGGGGCTTATCAGCATGATTGCCGACACCTGCCGGATTCTCTCGATTCTGGCGGTCATCGCGGTGCGGAATACGGGACTTGCGCTGATTCTGCTTGCGGTGCTCCCGCTGCTCGCGCTCTTTACACGGTTCGTGCAGAAGCGGATGCTTGCCTCGCAACTCGAAAACCGCCGCGCGGTTGCCGCCGCGTCGGGGCAGATTCCCGAGACGTTGCATAATATCCGCACGGTGCGCGCCCTCGGCATGGAAGCCTACATGGAGCGGCGCTATGACCGGAGCATCGGCGAGAGCTATGCCGCCGTGGAGAAAACCAACTTTTACGACGCCGTCTATTCCCCTGTGGTTCTGCTGCTCCATGCGGCGGTCGTCGGCATCGTGATGCTGCTTTCCGCTTCGGGGAATGCAAGGGTTCTGACCCTGTTCGGTATGTCGGTCGGTACTTCGGTTGCGGTGATCAACTACATTTCCCGCATCTTCTCGCCCATTGAGAGCCTTGGAACGGAGATTCAGACCATCCAGTCGGCAATGGCGGGCGTGCGGCGGATCGACGCGTTCCTCGCACAGGAGGAGCGCACCCTGCCGCCCGAGCGGGCGACTGCCGCGGGAGGCGATGTGGTGCTCTCGCACGTGACCTTCGGCTACGGGGAACGGACGGTTCTGCGCGACCTGTCCTTTTCCGTGCGGGAAGGGGAGCAGGTCACGCTGATCGGCAGGACGGGCGCGGGAAAGAGCACGGTGTTCCGCCTGCTCTCAGGACTGTATCAGCCGCAGAGCGGAAGAGTCAGAATCGGCGGCGTGGACGCAACCGCGCTGACCGACCGCGAGCGGCGCGCCTGCGTGGGCTGTGTGGAACAGCACTTCTCCCGTGTTCCCGGCACGGTGTTGGATCAGATTACCCTCGGCGATCCGCGCGTGACCGAAGAGATGGCGCAAAAGGCGGCGGAGCTTGCGGGCATCGACGGTGCGATCCGCGCGCTCCCGGAGGGCTACGCGACCCCATGCGCCGACGGGATCTTTTCGCAGGGCGAGTGGCAGTTGCTTTCCATTGCGCGCGCCGCGGCGGCGAACCCTGCCGTTCTGCTTCTGGACGAAATTACCGCCAATCTGGACGCGCAGACCGAAGCGCGCGTGCTCGAAGCGCTCCGCCGCGCGTCAAAAGGGCGCACCGTGCTTTCGATTTCGCACCGCATCTGCGGAAATCCCGGCGGCAGAACCGTGGAGATCAAGCCCTGCGATCCGGTGAATTGAAGGAAGACCTTGGGGCGTTGCCCCAAGCCCCACTTAGGGGACTTCTTAAAATATTGTAGGGAACGAACCGTGTGTCGTTCCCTTTTTTCTTGTCTGAAAATTTCTCAAAAAAATAGTTGTCCTTAAGGCGGGCTTTAGGGTGGCGTGTTAAAATAGAGGCACAACAGGCAAGGGAGGGACTTTCCTATGAAACGAGTCATGAAAAACGGAATTCTGTTTGCGGCGATGCTTGTGGCGGTCGGAATGCTGACCCTGACGGTTCTGCACGGGTACGGCGTTATCGGCGGGACGGGAAACGGCGCGGTTATGGGCGATGGATTCCCGGGCGGCGGATCAAACGATTCCGAAGGCTTCGGGCGACCCGGCGGGAACAACGCCGGGAACAACGCCGGGAACAACCCGGACGGTGACGGGGAAGAGATCGGCGAGGTCACCCTTCCGGACGGCGGCAGTTCGTGGAATTCGGGGAATTCGGGGAATTCGGAGAGCGCGCCGTCCGACGGAAACGGGCAGAATCGGGATATGACCCCGCCGCAAATGCCGGACGGGAACGAATTCGGCGGATTTGCCAATGCGGGGGACGGAAACAAAGCGCCCACGGGAGCGGGCGACAGTCTCGGCGGGCATCTTGCCTTTGCGGCAGTCTGGGTGTTCCTGTTCGCGTTCTGCCTTTCGTGGGCGATTTACAGTCGGTGCAATTCCGAATATGCGGGAAGGAAAGGAGGAGACAGGCAATGGAAGTCAGAACCTGCTTCAAACGGTACGAACTGAAATATCTGCTTGACGCGGAGCAATATGCCGCCGTGCGGGAGGCGATGCGCGGGCGCATGATTCCGGACGCTTACGGCAAAAGCCGCGTCTGCAACCTGTATTTCGACACGCCTGATTTCCGGATCATCCGCCGCTCGCTTGAGAAGCCGGTCTATAAGGAAAAACTTCGCCTGCGGAGTTACGGTCCTGTCGGCGCGGACGGAACGGTGTTTGCGGAACTGAAAAAGAAGTATCAGTCGGTGGTCTACAAGCGGCGGGCGACCATGAAAAGGGATGGCGCGATGGAATTCTTCCGTGCTCCCGACCCGCATACGCAGATCGAGCGCGAGCTTGCCTATTTCCTGACGGTCAATCCGACCGCCGAGCCGATGATCTGGCTCTCCTACGCAAGGGAAGCCTTCTTCGGCGCAAACAATCCCGATTTTCGCATGACCTTTGATACCGACGTGCTGGCGCGTTGGGACGACCTGACCCTCGGCGGCGGCATTTACGGCGCGCCGGTTCTTCCGCGGGGAAAGGTGTTGATGGAGGTCAAGGTCGCGGACGCGATGCCGCTCTGGCTGACAAATACGCTTTCGGCGGCGGGCATCCGCCCGACATCTTTTTCCAAATACGGCACGGCATACCTGCAGAGACAGGAGACCGGGCTTCTCACAGGAGGACAACACTATGCTTAACAACCTGTTCAACAGCGTTTTCGCAAGCGAAACGCAATCCACGCTGTCCGTCGGACTGTTTCTGCTCTGCATCCTCGTTGCGCTGATCTGCGGCGGCATCTACGTTGCGGCGTTCTCCTTCCGCGCCCGCGGAAGTCGGAGTATGCGGCTCTCGCTGGCGCTCCTGCCTGCGGCGGTCTGCGTGGTTATCATGATGGTAAACGGAAGCGTCGGCGTTGGCGTGGCGGTGGCGGGCGCGTTTTCACTGGTTCGCTTCCGCTCCGCGCCGGGGAACGCAAAGGAGATTTCGGTCATCTTCATGGCAATGTGCTCGGGACTGATCGTCGGAGTCGGATATTTCGCATACGCCCTGCTTTTCAGCGTTCTGATGGGCGGGCTGCTGATGGCGCTGACCGCCTTCTGGGAAAAGGAGCGAAACCGCGACTGCGCAAGAACCCTGAAACTGACAGTTCCCGAAGATCTGGACTATACGGGCGCATTTGACGAGGTGTTTCATACCTATACCGAGAGTGCCGAACTCACCGCCGCGAAAACCGCGAATATGGGAAGCCTTTATAAGCTGACCTATCGGGTTGTTTTGAAACCGACCGTCAGCGAAAAACGGTTTCTGGATGACCTTCGCGTGCGGAACGGCAATCTGGAAATCCTCCTCGCCCGCGCGGAGGAAAACGAAAAAGATCTGTAATCTTAAAATTACATGATCCATTTCCGAAGGAGAAAAATCATGAAAAAGAACCTATTACGGAGCATCCTGCCAAGCCTGTTGCTTTCCGCCGCTTTGCTCGGAAGCTGTGCGCAGACGGGGAACGGCGGGAACAGCATAAACGGAGCGAACGGAACAAACAACTCCGGTCAGGCGAACAACGGCGGAACGATCACCGACGACAGCACCGTGACAACCGTCCCCGTCGATACCACCGCGCATGATTACGCCTTCGTGTCGCAGGACGGCGACAGCTACACCTATCGGTGCGACGATTGCGGCGAGAGCGCAACCGTGACGGTCAGATGCGAATTGGGAACAGCCGGGTGCGTAAAGGTCGAAGGCAATACCCTGACCCTTTCGGGCATGACCGAGGACAGCATCTATAGCCTTTCGGGCGTTTTTTACGGCAACATCGAGGTGGAAGGCAACGGGAATTGCAAAATCGAGTTGGAGTTGCAGGGCGTGACCGTGAATTCCGCCGCCGAATGCCCGCTGACCGTCAGCGGCGCGGGTGAGGTGACAATTTCGGCAAAGAAGGAAACCGATAACTATCTCTGTGACCTGCGCGCGGAAGTTACGGACGCAACCGCAATCAGCGCGGCGGTCTGGAGCGACTGCGACCTCAATCTGCAGGGCAAGGGGAATCTGTACGTCAGTTCGGTCGCAAATAACGGCGTTCACACCAAGGACGACCTGAAGGTCAAAAACCTGTTTTTGCAGGTGGAGTGCGAGGACAACGCGTTGAAGGGCAACGACAGCGTGACGGTTGAATCGGGAACGCTGATTCTGATTGCGCGGACGGGGGACGGCATCAAGACCACAAACAGCGACCTCTCCTCCAAGGGCAAACAGCGCGGAACGGTTGCAATCGCGGGCGGGGATGTCCGCATCTACGCCGCCTGCGACGGAATCGACGCGGCGTATGACGTTACGGTGGACGAATCTTTCGCTACCGTGAACCTGACGGTCTTTACCGACAGGTATTCCAAGTATTCAAAGGAAGTCAACGCCGCCGATGAAAGCATTCTGTATCTGCGCGCCTCCGCAAGCAATTATCGGTATTCGCTCTATTTCTATAACAACGAGGGCGGCACGTGGCGCCGTGCGGAGAGCGCCAAGTCGACGGGAAACAGCCGCTACAGCTATTATACGGTGACAAAGCCGGACGGATATGAGAAATGCAACCTGTATGTCTACACCGCCGACCAAACGCCGGGGCAGAGCGACAGCTGCTACGCCGAAAAGGACGATATTACGCTCAACGAAAATTACGATACCATCGCAATCTCGTTCAGTGGCAACAGGATGCGTCTGAGCTGGACCACCTACAGCACCGCGCAGGGCGGCATGGGAGGCATGAATGACGGGAACACCGATCAGGGCGACCATTCCACCAAAGGTCTGAAGGCGGCAAACGAGATCTCGGTTTCGGCGGGAAGCGTGACGGTGGAGTCCTACGACGACTGCATCCATGCAAACAACACCACCACGCCGGAAAACGGCGCGGCGGCAACCGGGAACGTGACGGTCACAGGCGGAATGCTGACCCTCTCTTCCTGCGATGCCGCAATCCACGCGGACGGAGCGGTGACAGTCTCGGGCGGAACGGTCAACGTCCTGAAAAGCTACGAGGGCATTGAAGGCGCGACCGTCACCCTCGCGGGCGGAGACATCACGGTGGTTTCCTCGGATGACGGCGTGAACGGATCGGGAACAGGCGGAACGAGCATCGTCATCTCGGGCGGCACGCTCTACGTGCTGGCAGGCGGGGACGGCGTGGATTCCAACAGCCGCGATCCCTACGGCGGCATCCGGTTCGCGGGCGGCAGATCGGTCATCATCTCCACGGGACGTGCGGATTCGTCGATTGACACCGAGGCGGGCTATACCTATGAGGGCGGCTACGTCGTGGCAATCGGACTTGCGGGCGGCATGAGCACGGAGTCCACGCATTGCTCCCCGTCGCTGACGAGCGTTGGGACGAGTAAAAACGTGACCCTGACCGCCGGAAGCTACCTGACCGTGAGCGGCGTTGTGAGCGTCAAAGCCCCCGCGGCAATGAACGCATTGGTCATCTGCCTCGGGAAAACGAACGCAGGCATCTCGACGGGAACAACTGGGGGCGGAGACGCGGATGTCGTCTGGAGCGTTGCGGGGTAAAAATTAAGCGAAATAAAAAGGGAAGCGGCGGACGAAAGTCCGCCGCCTCTGTTGTGGTGGCGGGGAATGAAATGATGTTTCGTTATATAACATTGGAAAAGATTATGAAAGACGGGGGTTTGAAACTTACGGTGAGCCCTCTTTCGAGATGCCCCCTGCAATCTCATAGTCCTTTCTCCAACCTCCAAGTCCTTTCTTTGCCTGCAAGCAGAATATTACAAGGAAAAGCAGAGCAGTCCATTGATTTTCCTGCTTTTGATGTGCTAAAATGAGGATGAAACGGGGGAGTGGAAACTGTCGCTTCCCGAAAAGAAGAGGAGGAATATGATGAAACTGAAAAAATGGCTTTCTCTGCTGCTCGGACTTCTGTTGTTGGTTGTTCCGCTTGCAGCCTGCTCGTCGGGCAAGAACTCCGAGACGCCGAGCGGAAGTAAGACGGACGCTGGCGAAACCGAAGCGCCGACCGATCCCGTGGAGACCGCAGACCCCAATACGGTTCCGGATCTGCCGAGTGATCTGGACTTCAAGGGCAAGACCATCCGAATCCTGACCCGCCAGAACCAGAACCGTTATCAGGAGTGGGGCTCCAACGGCGCTTTGGACGATAAAGCGGACGATATCGACGAACAGGTCTACTATCGGAATGTTGAGATTCAGAAAAAACTGAATGTCGAGTTCGATATCACGCACGCGACGGTTCATGACAATGACCTCAACGCATGGCTTCTGAGCGCGGCGCTGCTGAATGATTCCTTTGATATCATCAGCAATAAAGCCTATCAGTCGGTCAGTTCGGAACTGCTCGGCTACTACATGAATCTTTATGATGTGGAGAACCTTAATCTCGATAAGTCCTACTGGAATCAGACCTTTATTTCCGCAGGAACTGTCAACGATCATTTGTATACCGTGGTCGGTGATATGAACATTTCGGTGTACATGACCATGTTCTGCATGTTTTTCAACATCAACAAGTGCGAGGCGCAGGGCGAGGGATGGTCGATGGACGAAATTTTTGACGTGGCGTTGCAGGGCGACTGGACGTGGGAAAAATTCGCTTCCTATGTGAAGGACGCGGAGGTGGATCTCGGTGCGGAAAAGCCTGTTTACGCATTCTATTCGCATACTTATTCGCAGGCGTATGACGGATTGTTGCAGTCGTTTGAATTGAATCTCGTCAGCACCGATCCCGACGACGGAACGCATACGTTGGTTGCGGGAACACGCTATGAGAAACTGCAGAACGCAACAAAGGCGGTTTACGATCTTTACTCAAACACAAATGTCAAACTGGATACTTCCGGCTACGGAAGCGGGGAATACAACCTGTTCGACGCGGGCGAGGCGCTGTTCTCCATCGAGTGTGTGAACGACGCGCAGAACCGCAAGAACGCCAATCTGACCGATGAATACGGGCTTCTGCCGCTCCCGAAGTACGAGGCGGACGGAACCGCAAACTACTACACGGGTCTGCAGGACAGCCATAACGTTATCTCGGTTGTCAAGGGCAGAAGCAACTATGCGGCAATCGGCGCGGTTTTGGAACTGCTGTCGGCATACAGCTACGAGGGCATCCGTCCTTACTATGTCAATACGCTTGCAAAGCAGAAGTATCTGGATAACCTCAAGTCCCAGAAGGTGATGGATCTGATTCTGGACGGCGCGAGATGGGATTTTGCGGCAATCTATGCCGCCTACCTGCCCAACCGGGACGGAAACGCGCCGCATATGGCGCTCTGGAGAGGCGGATGCCAACACGGAAACACAGCGTACCGCTATGAACAACACAAGGACACTTGGAACAAGCTGCTCAAACAGTTTGACGCGGACGAACACTTTGCAAGGAAGAGCGCGTCATGAAACGGATTCTGAAACGGACGGTTCTGTCTGCCCTTGCCGCGCTTCTGCTGCTCGCGTCCTGCGCGGGCGGCGGAAACGGCGCGGGAACAGGGACTGCGGAACGGACAACCGAACGGCATACCGAAACCAACGCGCCGACCGGTGGCTTCGCGCTTCTGCGGAACGGGAAGGCAATTCCCGTGGTGTATTCGGAGCTTTCCTATGCAACCGAGGCGGAGCGATTGGCAAAAGCCATCGGTACAGCGGCGGGGACGGAGGAGGTCAACACCGAAAGGCGCACGGCAGGCAAGACAACCGACAGCACGCGGGCGGAAATTCTGCTCGGGCGTGTGGACTGCGACGAAAGCAGACAGGCATATGACGAGCTGAACGACTATTCGGTCTGCACGGTGCGGGTCATCGGGAACAAGCTGGTCATTTCCTCGTTGGAAAAGGCGTCGGTGACCGAGGCGGTGACGAAACTGCGACTGGCAATCTCGCGCATGGAGGACAGGAATCTGACCCTTGCGGCGGATTTTTCCGAACGCTATTATTCCTCTTCCACACTTGCAAAGGCGCAACTGCCGATTGCCGAGGGACAGGAATTTGAAATCATCGAGGAAAGCAACGACAGCCTTCAGATTCTTTTCAGCGATACGAGCGAGACGGCGTTTGAGGCGTACTGTGAAAAGCTTGCGGAGGCGGGGTATACCCTGCGGCAGGAGAACACGCAGGAGGGCAACCGCCACCGAACTTACGTCAACGGTACCTGCTCGGTGCAGGTCAGCCGTTTTGCGGGAATCGGGCGGCTTTGCCTGTTTGTCGACCCTTACAAAAAGGAGGGTCAGCTTCCCGCACTTGAGGACAGCTACACGGCGATTTACGATGTACCGCTCCTGACCCAACTTGGGCTTTACAGCAATGACCCCGAAATCGTGAATTCGCTTTGCGAGAATGCGATCGGAGGGAGTCTGTCTGCCGATGATATGAAAAAGCTGTCCCGTGACTCGGGCGGAATGGGCTATGTCATCCGTCTGCGGGACGGGCGGTTTCTGCTGATTGACGGCGGCTACGGCGTTGCGGACGATGAGAGCAGCGATCGGTTGGGCATTTACATGGAGTCCGAGGAATACCGGAACGACCCGACCAAGAGAGGCTTTGAGGATGCAGACCGCATTTACAATACGATGAAGGCGCAGACCGCCGAGGGGCAGGAGCCTCGGGTTGCGGCATGGATTTTCACCCACGCGGATATCGACCATGTGGGCGCGTTCATCAAGTTTGCCGAGAAGTACGGAAAGACTGTTACCGTTGGACAGTTGATTTACAATTTCCCCGTGTCGTCGATTCTCACAGGTTGGGGAGACCAACGCACGGCGGTTGTTCAGGCGGCGGCAAAGTATTACGGGAGCGTTCCGACGGTCACGGCGCACGCGGGGCAGGTCTATCGGATTGCGGACCTGACGGTTCGGATGCTCTTCAATATGGAGCTTCTGGAGCCCGATCTGCCGAAGAATCTGAAATTCAACGACACCAGTCTGGTCTTTCAGATCGAGACCGAGGACGGCACGCGGCTGATGATTCTCGGCGATTGCTACCCTTGCGAGGCGGAGGTCATTGATAAGCTGTACAGCGGGGAAACGCTGAAGTCAGATATCGTGCAGGTGTCGCACCACGGCATTGAGGGCGTGGGGCACGGCGATAGCCTGTATGAAAACATCGGCGCAACGGCGGCGCTTTGGCCGGCAGGAACATGGAAGTACAATTACCCCTGCACATTGGTGAATCGGAACACCGATCCTGCCGCCTGCCGGACGCGTGACGAGCGCGACGCCAAGCACAACAAATGGATTATGGACAACATCGGTATGAACGGAATCTACCTTGCGGGAGGTGAGAACACGGTCTTTGAACTGCGCGACCACGGTTTGACCCCAAAATCTTAAAAGAGCCGCGAAAAGCGGCGGAAAGGCTTGAAGATGAAACGGTTTTTATCTGTTCTTTTGACTCTTGCAATGCTTGTCTGCACGGTTCCTGCATTTGCGGTTCTTGCAACTGCCGAAGGTGAAACGGCCGCATGGGACGGAACTTCCTATGACGTGTCGTGGTGCGACACCGCCGACAGCGGCGTGGAAATCGACGGCAAGAAGTACAAGGTCACCGGCTACACCGCGGAGGAAGCCAAGACCTATGAAATCAGCACTGCCGAGCAGTTGGCGGGACTGGCAAAGTTGGTCAACGCCTGCAAGGGCGACAGCTTTGCGAATGTTACAGTATACCTGATCGCGGATGTGGATCTCGGCGGGAAACTTTGGACGATGATCGGCAAAAACGGGAAGACGTACAGCGCAACTTACGCTTTTGCGGGTTCGTTTGTCGGAAAAAAGGCGGACGGGAGCAATGCGGTTATTTCCAATCTGACCGTGAAAGACGGTTCGACCTCGCAGGTTTGCGTGGGTCTGTTCGGTCTCTATCGCGGACCGCTGATGGCGAATCTGACACTGAAAAATGCGGTTATTGAGTCGGGCTACGGCAGAACGGGTTCGTTCGTCGGCACGGCGGGCGTTGCCGCAAAATTCAGCAATCTGACCTCGGATGCAAAGATTACCATGACCGCGACAACCGCATGGGGATGGACCTGTGCGGGCGGATTGTTCGGAACTTCCTTTAATGCCACCGACGGAATCGGAAATCTGTTTGAAAACTGTGTGTTTACCGGAACGATCGGGTGCAAGGACAGCACGACGAAGATGGAGACCTTCGGCGGCATTGTCGGAATCAGCGAAGGAATTGCGACTTTCAAAACTTGCACCGTAACCGGAGATATCAGCGGCGCCACCGCAGGTGTTGCGGATGCAAACGGTACGCACGGAGTGGGCGGTATTCTCGGCGCGGCGCGTTGGACAGCAAGTAAAGCCGCTATCGTGATGGAAAACTGCTATGTTTCTTCTACTCTGAAAGGGTATCAGCGTGTCGGCGGATTCCTTGGTGCACTGTATTCCACGCCCGGCAAGAATGCAAACAAATTTACGAACTGTCAGTTCGACGGCATGGTCGTCAGCGGCGGCGGTGACGCAAAGGCGGCGTTCCTCGGTTATCAGCAGTCAAATGATGCCAAACCGACCTTTACGAATTGCCTGAACACGGGCGTTGCCTCCTGCCGCTCGGACGGTTCTCTGAAAATGGGACTTGTCTACGGTAATCCCGCCGCTACCTTTACAAACTGCTACGGTACTTACAAAGCGCTTCTGAAAACAGGCGCAAGCGAAACAACCGGTCTCACGGAGAACGGCAAACTGCCTGCAGACTTTGACGCG
>ERZ772861.2704-NODE-2704-length-11642-cov-5.075775_pt1 | contig 11642 bp, 12 predicted proteins | sample MGYA00512135_ERZ772861 | MGnify/ENA primary metagenome ERZ772861 (study PRJEB29015, sample SAMEA2737700) | human gut metagenome | biome: human gut; feature: human-associated habitat; material: faeces | place: China | collected 2012 ...
TGCGCCGAGGGTGGCATGAGCGGAACGGCTATTTCCTGTCCAATCTTTCATCAGCTCACCTCCTCCAAAATTTTTAATGCTTTTTTCGCAAGGGAATTGATTTTCCGGGTGTTCTTCTTCGGCGGCTTGATTCCGAGGAAGTCACGGATTCGTTTTTTTGCCGTATCGATATAAAATGTTCTGTCCACATCGTCAATGGACAAGTGGTTGTCGTTGTCGATGATGCAATGGTCGGGGAGCATTTCGATTCTTGCTGTTGCGTCTGTCTCGGCTTTGACCTTAAATATCTTCCCGTATCGCTCATCGGTTGTAGCGTACACACGGTTTACCTTCTGCACGGGGATATGTTCGTCATCAACAATATGATAGGCTTCTCGATATTTCGCTCCGGCTTTAGCGATGATCTGAAACTCAAGAATATTGGTGCTGCCGTTGATGGTATCCTCAACGGGTGTACCGTGAACAAAATACTCAACGAGTGCTTTCTTAACAATAACCATATTGTTGTTTATCGACCATGCTCCTTTCACGGAGATACCGTAGTTCAGATATCCTCCGACAGTCTTGACCTCTCCGTTCGTCTTAATCATCAAGAGGTTATTGACATCTTTGATCCAAACTTTTTGAATGTCATCGACTTCGAGTTCGAACTTAGTCTCGGTTTCCCATGCGTGAGCGATTTCGTCCACGATAGCGAGTTCGGATTTGTCGACAGAATACATCAAACCATCCGTGTTGAGGTTGAGCAACTTGATCGTCTTACAGGCGTTCAGCAGACGCATAGTAAGTACGGTAAGGAAAAGCTGTCCAGATATACGCAGCGAGCGAGTAGGGAGTGGGTCATACAGGTCGTTGTAGCGGTTTTCCTGCGCCCCCGATACCGTATTAAGCGGCAATTTTAAGTCGTTTGCCGTCTGTTTATCGCCGTTGTGCTTCGCCTGTATGCGGTCACGCTTGATCGCGTAAAACAGTTCAGGATCGGGGACATTGCGGGAGAGGTAGTTATAAATCTCAATCAGAGATGGGTACAGGCTCGAAACATCACGGTTTTGGATAACCCTGCTCTCTGTCGCTTCTTCGTGATACCCCGTTAAACTGCCGTGGACACCGCCCCATGCGTATTTGCAGGGCATACCGCCAATTTCAATCTCGAACGAAGTCTTAAACAAAACATCGTCGGGGATTGACATATCATGGATTGTTTCGAAAAAATCCAAGATAGGCTTTGGGGTAACAGCGGTGTCAAGGTTTTCGGGGTAGACATACTCTCGTCCATCGTTCCACTCTTTACGCTCTGCCCGTAACATCATTGCCGTCAGTTTGGCATTGGTGGCGGCAAGGGCCGTGACCTCGTCAATTCCCGCCCGTTTACCGAGGTTCTTTTTGGTCTTGAGGTAGTCCGCTCGGAGCTTCATTAGCTCATGGGTAGCCTCTACATCGTAAGTACAGTAGTGAATAGTCTGTTGTAGCTCGTCCTCTGTGAGCGGTCTGTCGAGGTCGAATGATACCTCCGTTTCTTGAATATCCATCCCCATATGTCCTTCAATGGCTTTCAGAGATAGCCCTTTCTGAACATCATCTCGAATGTCTACATTATTAAACTTGAAGTAGCCCTCTTTCAACGGGGCGTACTCCCAACCTCTACCGCCGCCAATAAGGAAATCGTTGAGTTGCTTGATTTCGGGTGGGGAGAAATCGTATGCGATTGCTTTAATAATGAAAGAATCGAAATGCTTACTGTTAAAGCCTATGTAGATATTATCTTCGTCAATGACTTCTCTCACGGCATCGTTGTCATTATGTATGACAGTGAATATTCCCGTAGAAATGTCTTTGAACACCACGATCCAGTCATAGGCGAATATTTCACAGTCGTACACTATGATGTTCATACTTTGCCACCTCCTAACGCTTTTTCCTCGCTCCAACCGAGCATATTCAAACGATTAGAAAGCGTCCCCTGTGGAATGTGCATCAAATGACCATTTGGGTTACTCATTCGCTCACCTCCGGGATTACTATGGAAGTTCCACAATATTCGTTGAGATATTCACAAACTTCTAAATATCCAAGACCGCCTTTTTCCATAGGCTTAAATGCGTAATTGACTTTTGGTGCATTGGTTTCTTGGAGACGAACAAATCTCTCCGGGTCAAATTTTATTCCGAATCCGCAAAGACTACATCCCGTCCTTTGAGCTTTTGAACACTTGAAACAGTTGGGTTTCTCTTCAATAATATTTCCGTAGTCAGAACAGATGGGAATATCTCTGAATTTTAACGAAAACAAAACGGTATCAAGGCTAACCGATCCGAGGGGCTTTGAGCGAATGTTTCCGTTTGAGAATCTATAATTGCACCCGACTTTTAACCATTGTGCTTCTCTTGACTTTGACTCAACTGCTTGCTCACCGGTCATCGTATTAGGGTAGTTTAATCGAGTTATTGGCTCTTTTTTGAGGATCGTACAACACTTTTCGGTAAATTGAATCTCTTTTCCTGTGACTGCTTTGATGTTCAAAAGCGGCATCCATTGCTGAGGAAGGACAAATTCCTTTCCGAAATCATCTCTTTTGCAACTCCACCCTGTAAGAGACAAGACAGTTGTAGCGCTCAAACCCATATCTCTTAATTTATTACGGCAAGATATAGTTGGATAGTGTAAGTCTTTAATTTCGCCATAAGAAACACCTTTCAATTCCATATCTTTTGTAACCTTACGAATTATTCCCGACACCATTTTTGAAATAAAAGGTAGCCCCTCTCGCTTCAAAACCGTAATAATGTTATCCCCGTTCTTGGGCTTAACTTCATTAAGTTCGATGGGAATTCCATATTTTTCTTCGCATCGTTTTATAAACCACGGGACATATTTGTTCATAGCGGAAGTTTCGTTGGTCGTATTTGCCCAAGCAACTTTTATTGGATCTGTCTTATGAAACATTTTTGCAATTTCACAATACATATCTAATACCAAGGCTGAATCTTTGCCCCCGCTAAAACAAATTACAATATTACCGTCTGTCCAATTTATAGCTTCCATAATTTTTGCAACAATGCGTTGGTATTGCCATTCTAACGGCTCGCTCGTCATCTTGATCAAGTCTGACTTTGTAAAAGCGTTATCGTTCATCTTGCACCTCCTCCACGAAGTAGTAGTCGTTCTTTCGATAAATGGAACACCTTTTCTTATACGCCTTGACAAGATACCCTGCGTTGTCTACAAAGTCATAGCAGACGGGAGCTTCTTTGCCCTCGAATGTTCGGGCGATGCGCCCGATGCTCTGTGTTACAACGGCATAGTCCTTTTGAGGAGTAGTCAGATAGAGCCGTTCCAACCGGGGAATGTCTAAACCCTCTTTGCAAAGCGAATAAGTAGCGAAAAGATACTTTTTCTTTCCTGCCCGCATATCCTCGATTGCTTGCTCCCGTTCAGCTTTACCTTTTTTTGAGGTCATTTTCCCGCTAATCATTACCGCTTGTTTACGCATAGAGCGAGGGAGAGTAGCCATAAGCAATTCGAGATGTTTGAGCCTGTCCGAGAGGATAAGGGACGGGTGTTCTGCATTGGCTACTATTTCGGCACTAATGTAATGATTTCGGATAGAGTTTTCACAGAGATATGTAATGAGTTTTGCATAATTAAGAGTACCGTCCGTATTCAAACATTCACGAGAGAGTTTTGTTCCCGTGTGACACTCTTTAATGCCGACTTTCATTACTCTATCGGCAACGGCTTCTTCCGGCACGGTGTAAACCACCTGCCCGAGCAGGGCGTAGGTTGCCTTAATTGTTCCGTCCGATCTATGCACCGTTGCGGAAAGTCCATATTTGTACCTTGCGGCAAGATTGTTAAGGACTTTATAAAATTGTGTCATAGCGGTCGGTGTTCCCGAACATCGGTGGCAGTTTCCACTTACAAAAGCAAATCCGTCCGCTCTCACCACGATCATGTGAGACGGAACTTCCACGCAATACACATCGCCGTTATACGGAACATATCTCTTTTTGCAATTTTGTGAGCTTTTGTAGAACCCGCTGTTGCCATATACTCGGTACACATTAGCAAACTTATCGCTTCTGTTATCGTGTTGTACCACTAATGAGGATTGATACCCTGCTAATACCGCTACGGCGCTGACAAATTCAGAGTTTTCCTTTACCGTACTACTGTAATAGTAATCGTACCCACTTTGCTCTGAACCGTCCCATTGGCAAATCTCGGCTATGAAATCTCTTGCTCTATCCACGCCCATATTCAACGTAAATGTATCAGTGAGCAACTTCGTGACTGTGCGTGGAGTTTCGTAATAGAAACGTCTGCTACCCGGAGATGACGGTTTTATTTCACTGAACTTGATACCCGCTTTGGAAACTAAATCGAGAAAACGACTTATTTTTCGTTCCTTCACGAAACTGACTGCCCACGATACGTGATCTTTGCATATTTTCTGTATTGTTCCGTCAGCCTGACTCGCTATTGCCAATCGCTCCATATGCGTAAGCGGTTCGTTGCACCCTGTTCCTTTTCCTGAGACAATCAGCGATTTCCCATGATAGAAAGAAATATCTTTAATCGGTTCTCGCTTTATATACTCGGTTTCGGTGATAAACAGAGGTTGAACGTGATTTTCAGTCATATATACATCTCGACCGCTTTTCACAGTAAACTTAACAAGCGTGCCTTCGTGGTGACGTTTGATATATGACAAGGGTGTAACAAATTCGATTGACCCATCATCGTTGTATTGAGCTATCTTTTCTGATTTGGATAACGCATCGAACCGAACAAACCCCTTATCGGTCAGCACTTCTGTGTCCCCTTTGAAACACTCGTCCACAATAACTACATCCCAAATATCCCGATACCTCTCCAAGTCCAAACGACACATTGTTTGCACAGTTGCAAAGGTGACTCCGCTACCGATATTAACCTTGCCCTCAGTAATCGTACCAATGAGGTCGGAACTCATGTATAGTTCAGCTCTGCGCCTGCTTTGATTAAGCAAGTCCAATGTGTGGGTGAGCCAAAGAGTTTTAAGTCCGAGGTCAGCCATAAGAGCGATACCCATTTGCGTGTTGTGCGTAACTACTAACCCGTCCGTTATGTATAATTCGTCGTTACTATCTACCGAAATACATCGGGTTTCTTGGGGTGCGGTTATTGCAATCGCTTTGATTCTCCTGTAAGCACACTTATAGGTTGTCCGTGGTGTCGAGTTTCGTTTATGCTTTATACTTGTAAAAGCGTCAAACTCATACAATTTCAGAGTTAATCGATACGACTCTCGACCTTCTTTTGTCTCACCCTTATAGGTATACTTGGTATGGCGCGTGCTGATCTTACCTGTGCCGCCAAGACTTTGCACGATTTCCAAACAATCTTCCATTAGTTGACGAGAAGTAGAGGTAATTGTCACTTGTGAACCACAAACCGAACCGTCAGAATCAATGAGTCCTTGTAAGACTTTTAATCGAACATCTACACTGTTGTAGCGATACTCTTTCGGGATAAATTTTTCCCAACTATGCAAGCCTTGTAACCCATAGTCTTTCAACCGATATTTCAAACTACCTTTGTCACAGATAATCATACTGACTCGCTCTTTGCGATGATATACGTTACCCTTTACCATAGATGCTACTTTTTGCAGTATGTCGGATTCTGTATTGGATATGGACACTTCGTTTCCGCAGAAAGACCCGTCTCCAAGTAACACCCCTAAAAGCCACGGGTCAATAGTTACCTTTCGACTGTCAAACCGAACGGGCTTTGCGATAGGAATCTCCCACTGACGATTTCCCGAACTATCAAGTACGCCCTTTTGATAAAGGCTTTCGGCGCTTAATACCTGCCATTGTGACTTTCCTTTTCGGGTGTTTCGCACTTGCCACAAATGGTCTTTGTCACAAATAACCTCACTATCATCGGTGAAAGTAAATTTGTAACAAAACTGTTTGCCGCGATCATATATTGCGCTAACACGGCTTATGCTACCATATGCATTGAGAACTTCATCACCAACTGTTAAATCGCCATTCCTAACGAATCCGTTAGGAGTATAAATTTTTGCAGACAGGGGTAGTCCCTTTCCACTACCTGCAGGGCTTTGGAGAATGCCATACTTTTGATTTTTCATTGATTCGACCGCTACCTGTTGATAGTCATACAGAGGAACAGAGCACCCGTAATTTACCGTTTTTCGCCCCGTAAAGGCACGAAAGACCTTTGCCGAGGAAACATACGGCAGAATGTCTCTAAGCACTCCAAACGGCAAAATAATGTTATCTCCGTTGGTTTCATACAAGCAGAGTTCTTTCGGGGTGTTGCCAAGCCAAAAGTGCATCCGAAGTTTTTTTGCGTATTCGGGATTGCTGATTTTAAGATTTTGGCTGCACCATTGAATCAACTCCTGAGAGGGGTTCTCGACTGTAATGGTGCTGCCGACAGTTACTGTCATGGCTTTATCCACCTCTCAAAAGCGGTTCCGCATTCACCAATCTCGGGGAAGGGTATATAGGAGCGAAAGCTTTTGTAAACGAGTAGCGCGTTTAATGAGATCATAGTGATTTTCTCGTCGAACTTTAACGCAAACCATCCCGAACCGTTACCGCAGGACTCCCATAATTTCATAGCGAGTATCTGATTTTCTTCGAGGCGAGATAGAGCAAATCCATTTTTGGTGCTACATACTTTGGCATCAATGAGATACGCCCTTTTGTTTTTTACGGCGATTATATCTGCGGGTTGTCCCGCTTGATTTTGAGCCAAGTTATGACACCAAAACCCATGATTGAAGAGGATTTCGCACAACTCGGACTCAAAGCTGTTGCCAAGTTTTCGATTGTTCATCTCATTCCTCCAATCCGAAAATGTCTTCCATGATAGCCCTGAACTCTTCGGCTATCTCTTCCCGGTCATTTTCGTCTACGAGATTTATTCGAGAGATGAGGTCGAGAGCCTGACTTTCAATGTCTGATCGAGCAGACCTGATCTCCTGCCGTTCCTCTTCGACCTCGTTCATCAGTTCTCGAAAGTACTGAACTGCTTCATAGCCCACATACTTATCAATCAAATATTCAAAGTCTTTTGCGTCAAAGATGCTTTCTATCTTGTTATCGCTCAATTTCAGCAGTCTTGCCATTGCGGTGTTATCTCCTTTTCCTAAATATTCGTTCCGCATTATTGTAGATACGCTCTTTTTCTTTGAGCTCGTCCCATTCTTGTTTCCACGCTCTGTACTTTCCGCATTTCGCGTGACAGCCGAGATAACGGTCGGGACAGCCTCTGCACGGGATTCTCGTCATAACCTCATTTCGAAATATCTCTATAGGTTTCATACGCTGCCACTACCTTTTCAGTGTAGGATGTCGAATAGATACCCTGCTCCCACAACCGTTTTGCACCCGTTGCACCGCAGTTATATCGCATGAGGGCGAGTTCAACATTTCCATCGGTCTTTTCGAGATGCCCTGAGATAATGTAGATACCGCACAAGATGTTTTCCTTCGGGTCAAGGAAGTTACTCACGCCGAGAGTCGAGGACAACCATTCGTGATTGCATTTATTAATTTGCATGAGACCGTAGTCGTTCGTATCACTCACGGTGTCCGCCCGGAAATTGCTCTCGACCTCGATTATTCCGTAAATCAGTTCGCAGGGGACACTGTATGTACTGCATACGGAAGAAATATAATCCTGCAAGTCTTTTGGCAGCGGTACATCGTAGTACTTCGTCTTCGGCTTTGCGGCTTCGGCGGAACAGCTAATTACAGGCACAGGCGTGATTGTGGTGTTATCTGCGGGACAAGCGGATGCCGTGACCGTTGGAAGTTTCGCTTCCTCGGCGGTATCGGTCGAATTCGAACGGGACGATAGTACGCCCATGAGCAGTCCTGCAAGAAAACTCACAAGAATTATCCCTGAGAGGAAGTACCCGGGGTATCTTCTGTACCGTATTTTTCTCGACGGATACCGCTCCGTCTTTTCCATACATACTGCTTTCCGTATTTTTTGAAATACCATTCCTCAAACTCCTTACGATGTTCTTCATCAGCGTAATATCTTTGAACTCGTCTCGCCAAGTCACGGCAAAAACTCTTCAGTTTCTTTTGAGCTAACTCGTCCATTTACTCATTTCCTCCTGCGTGGTGAGTTCAAACTTTGCGTAAGCATCAAGAATTGATTTGCTCATTCTGAGCAGTGTTTCCGTTTTAGCCCCGTTTCGTGTCCCGGCAAGGATAGAACTCATTTCACTTTTGTCGGTGATCATGTTAGCTTGCCTTAAGTGATGAATGAGCCAAATTTGCGTCAACCCGAACTCGGCGAGTTTGTCCTTGATGTAATGTCTCAGCTCATTTCGTTCGTCTTCCGACATTTCTGAATGGGAAGAGTCTAAAAAGTTATCGGGTAACCAATAACGGCGCTTGTTCTTTAATTTCATGCGTCCTCCTTTTGTTCGTATTTTCAACAAAAGTTATAAAGTTTTCGAAACTACTTGATTTTCTTATGCTCCAATGCTATAATTGAAATGCGATTAACAATAAAGCTTAGGAGACAAGAGAGTTTCAGACTCCCTCCTTTCTTTATACTCATTTTCTTTAGTAACTCTTGTTGTTTATATTATAATCCCTATATAGGGATTTGTCAAGAGCTTTTCCCTAGGAAAATGAAAAATATTTCACTATATCGGGAAAAGGGGTTTCTATGTTTGTTGAACGCCTTAATGCCATTATGAAAGAGCGCGGTATTGCGCGATCCAAATTGTTGACCGATTTGAAGATGGGGAAAAATCAATTTAAATTTTGGGAGGCGGGTAGTAAACCCACCGCCGCCACCGTTTCGGCTATTGCTGCATATCTCAACGTTTCTCCCGATTATCTCACGGGTAATGACACCTCAATAGAGCAAACAAATTTGATACAAAGTGCAAATGATGCCGATACTACTGAACAAGAAAAAGCCCTCCTCAACATGTTCAGATCAACAAGCGAAGAGGGACGATTGAGAATAATCCAAGCCGTAATGAATATAGCGGACAGTGATCGGAGCGACATACATAGGGTATATCGCGCCGCCCGATCAACGGATAACGCCGAACATCGTATTGAAATCCTATCGGAATCCGCTATTAACAAACTAAGAACGGCAACACCTGTTACGAGTGAGGAAGATTTGTAAATAGAATAAAAAAGAGCCTCACGGGTAAACTACCCGTGAGGTGATGATTCTGCTAAGAGTTTATGGCGCATACGCAAATGTCAGAGATTTAGCATGGCGAGTGCTTCTCGATAATAATATCCGCGCGCTTCCCGTAAATACGGTAGGTATTGCAGGCGCTTCGGGCGTATCTATAATTAAAAACTCGGAAGTCGATGAGTTAAAAAGTACCGAGGTAGGAGCGAGTATCTATGACGGGGAAAAATGGTACATCGTCTATGACGATACAGTTTCGAAAGAACGAATCAGATTCACAATCGCACATGAGTTAGGACATATTTTCTTAGGTCATCCGCTGAAACTCGGCTATCATGCGCGTACCATAGATACCGATAAACCCGAAACCGAAAAGCAGGCAGATATGTTTGCAATCAGACTTCTTGCCCCGTCTTGTGTAATATGGGGATTAGGTCTGCATACGGCGGAAGAAATTCAGAATTATTGTAATATCAGTTACTCCGCGGCAAAAGCGAGAGCTTCCCGCATGCAGATTTTATATGAAAGAAATAAATTTCTATCGACTGACCTTGAAAGAAAAGTCTATGCGAATTTTGAGAAGTATATAAGTACACATAGGAGGAATTAAGATGGATGTCGTTCTTTATATGAGATATAGCAGTGACCGTCAAACGGAACAGTCTATAGAGGGGCAGCAAAGGGTCTGCATGGAGTTTTGCAAGCGGCAGGGGTATAATGTGGTAGGTAAGTATATTGACCGTGCTACCTCGGCTTTTAAGGACACTGACAAACGTATTGAATTTAACAGAATGATAAAAGACAGCGATAAGCAGTTGTGGCAAGGCGTTGTTGTATACAAGCTCGACCGTTTCGCCCGAAACAGATATGATTCCGCTATCTATAAAACACGCCTTAAAAAGAATGGCGTTCGAGTTATTTCGGCAACTGAGAATATCTCGGATAACCCGGAGGGGGTTATTCTTGAGGCAGTCCTTGAAGGAATGGCAGAATTCTATTCAAAAGAACTTTCTCAAAAGATAAGTCGCGGAATGCGGGAGTCAGCGTACAAATGCAATAACTTGGGAGGTATTGTCCCTTTAGGTTATAAAATAGTAGATAAGAAGTTTGTGATAGACGAGCCCAAGGCTCAAATAGTCAGAGAAGCTTTCGATCTTTATGTGGGAGGCGTAACTATATCCGATATCTGCGAGAGATTCAACAACCAAGGATACCGCACCTCCTCGGGAGCAAGATTCAACAAAAATTCCTTCAAAACCATGTTCCAAAACGAGAAGTACATAGGTGTTTACACTTACCAAGACATACGCGTTGAGAACGGAGTCCCTGCCATTATAGATAAAGACACATTCGAAGCTGCGCGGAAACGGTGTTCTTTGAATGCACAAGCTCCGTCAAGAGGAAAGGCCAAAGTAGACTACCTGTTATCCCAAAAACTTTTTTGCGGACATTGCGGTGCACCTATGGTCGGTGAGTGCGGCAGAAGTGAGACGGGAGAAATTTATTATTACTATTCTTGCAGCAACCGCAAGAGATTTCACTCGTGCAATAAGAAAAACATGCGGAAAGATGTTATCGAAAAAATCGCGGCAGAAGACGCTATGACTTGGCTCACTCCCGAAAAAATAGATTCGATCGCCGACATGGCTATCAAGGCTAATCGAGAAGATTCGGAGAGCGATGAGGTCATTCCCGCGTTGGAAGCGGAAATTGACGAACTTGATACAAGCATTTCCAACTTACTGAAATTAGTTGAAAAAGGTGCCGAGTCGAAGGCACTCGCCGCAAGATTGACGGAATTGGAAAAGCAAAAAAAGGATGCTGAGCATCGGCTTTACGAAGCTGAGGGGCAGTACATTATATTAGAGAAGGAAACAATAGTCGGTTGGATGTCTCAATTCTTAGACGGGGATATTAATGACGAGGATTATCGCAGAAGGCTCATAGACATGTTCGTAGTCTCCCTGACTGTATGGGATGATCCTGACGGACACTATAAGATAACTTCTGTCTATAGTCTTGTCGAAGATGATTTCCGACAAATGAACTCGGGCGGGAGTTCGGATTTGAAGAGTCAACCTTCACCAAAAAGACACCTCATTGCAGGTGTCTTTTTTCTATGAAATCCGTGGTTGCAAAACGGGTAAAGCAGTTTCGCTGTGAAATATTCGCTCCGCAAATATGAAATATGCATACGGCATATGAGAATCGAATTATATTTTACTTTCCGCTTTCCTAAGACAAATGTGCCCGGATATGTTTCTATGTCAGCCCGGTGAAATCAGGGCAGCGGCAAGCCGTGATTCATTTCATTTTCCTCCGCTTCGGACTCTTGTTTTCGCAGTACCTTTATCAATGGAAAAGCCGTCCGTGCGGTGAAAAAAATGAATTCTGTCGGTTTGTCAATGATATGTTACACCGTGCTTCAAAAAATTATCGAGAGTAGC
>ERZ772861.2721-NODE-2721-length-11592-cov-5.175436_pt1 | contig 11592 bp, 7 predicted proteins | sample MGYA00512135_ERZ772861 | MGnify/ENA primary metagenome ERZ772861 (study PRJEB29015, sample SAMEA2737700) | human gut metagenome | biome: human gut; feature: human-associated habitat; material: faeces | place: China | collected 2012 ...
GGATGATGGCGATGTAGCTGTCGCCGATGGGGTCAGCGTTCATCGCGCCCAGCTGTGCCGCGGCCTGGAAGAACAGCTTCGGGGTCAGGGTGCAGCTCTTGTCCAGCGCCTTGCGGCTGGCGACGGCAGTCTCGGTGCCGTCTGTGGAAAGCTTCGGCGCATAGATGACGTTGGTGCCGCCGGCCAGCACATCGCGGGTGATGCTGTCCAGGGTGCGGCCCGCCTGGCTTGCCAGCACGCGGGTTGCCTGCACCACGTTGTTGTCGATGGCGGTCATCTGCAGCACGTCGGTCAGCGGGGTCCAGCCGCCGTACTGGTGCAGGTCGCTGGTGATGGTGGTCACGTTCAGGGCCTGGCCGTTGGGGGTCACGCCCTCGGTCAGCGGGGTGGACGCCTTGGGCAGGCTGTCGTACTTGCGGAACTCGATGGTCTTGCCGCCGTTCTGCGGCACCGGGTAGTAATCGGCGAACTGGTCGTGCACCAGACGCGGCTCGGCCTGGTCGATGAGACGCTTCTCGTAGAAGGTCTTCATCTCGGGCGACATGGTGGCGGTGGTGTTCTGGTTCTCGGCGAACAGCTGGATGTTGAAATCGTTGAAATTCTGGTTCATAGTCGTTTCCTTTCCTTTTTCTAAAACTGCTTTCACAATACGATCTGTGCCCCGTGGAGCACGCGGCGCTCCAGCGCTTCCCGCTGGGCGCGGGTCATGCTGGCCACATCCGGGCGGATGGTGGCCGCGCCGCCGGGCCGGATGCCGTTCTCGGCAGGCCGTGCAGCCCGCTGCTGGATGCGCTCCACGACCCCCTGCTCCACGGTCTGGGCGGCCGTGCGCAGACTTTCGTCGTAGTGGGCCAGCCGGTAGGCGTCCTGCACCCGCATCCCGGGCAGCTGCATCAGGCGGCGCATCTCCGGGTTCTGCAGCTCCTGTTTCAGTCTGAAATCCGGTTGGCTGCGGCGCAGGGCAGCTTCCTCTGCGGCCCAGCGGGCGTGCAGGCCGCGCACCGTGTTCTGCGCCATCGCGGGCAGATGCGGCAGCGGCGGCAGGTTCCGGTCCGGGCGCGGTGCGGGCGGTTCCGGCTGCGTCGGTCCGGGCAGATGCTCGGGCGGTGTTTCAGGTGCCTGCGGCACGGCGGGTGCTTCCGCCTCGCCGGGCTTCATGGTACCGGACGCCACCGCCTGCCGGGTCTGCGCTTCACTCAGGGCCGGGGCTGCGGGGGCGGCACCGCCGTCCTCACTGGCAAAGAGCTGCAGGTCCATCATGCTCTCCTTTCCTCTCTGGCTCACATCCGCAAAGCGGACATTCTCCGGGTAGCGCTCGGCCAGCAGCACAAAGCAGGCTTTTGCCAGCTCGAATGCACCCTGCACCCACTCGGCACAGGGTGCATCAGCCTGCACGGCCAGACGCGGACCGTCCGGTTCGTCAAAGGCATCGCTGTGGGCATTTTCCTCCCCGGCCAGCAGATACACCAGCCCCTGCATCACGGTGCTGGCCCCGGCGCAGACGATGTCCTGCCCGGCGGGCGCATAACCCGCGTGACCGGCGGCTTCCAACCGGCAGCCCAGCCCGGCAGGAGTGTCCATCTCACTGTAAACGATCTTCATCATAGTTCTCACCTCCTTCTCTTACGTCAGATCCATAGCTTTTGCGGCGGCAACGGTGGGCAGGGCGCTGCCCAGCCCGGCAAGCTTCGTGCCTGCGGCCTTGCCGCTTTTCTGCGTGAACGCGCTGCTCACGCTGCGGGTCAGGCCCCCGGCGGTGTTCTGGCCGCCGCCCTGCATCTCGATCACTGCCGCCATCTGCACCATCTGATCCTGCATCTGCGCCAGCTTCTGGGCAAGGGTGCCGTTCTGCTGCACCCGCTGGCGCACCTTTTCGACGCCCTCAAAGTCCATCATATCCAGCGCGGCGAGGGCGGCGTCGGCGTTTTCCGGCTTGAAAAAGCCCAGCTGGTAGCACTCCTTCGCGGTCTCATTCTGTGAAAGGCGGCTGAAGGTGCTCTTTTTCGCGGCACTCACCACAATGTCAAAGATGGGCTCCCGGCTGCCCAGTTCCACGCCGCCTAAGCTGCCGCCGGGCACGGGGCGCAGCGCGGCCGCCGAGAAGGGCACGAACTGGTTCTCGCCCCCTGCCCCCACGATGCGGAACACCCGCTGCTCATCGTAGAACTGGCGCATCAGCTCAATGATGAGGTAACACTGCTTTGCAAAGGCGCGGTAGGCGCTCTTGAGCATGTCGCGGCTGAGCTTCGAGCCTGCCTCCTGCAGGGCCGCGATGGCACTGGCCGCCGTCACACCGCCAGCCGTGCCGCCCTGGGTCAGGTCGCGGTTGCCGCTGATCTCCTTCAGCTCCTCGATGCGGCTCTGGCGGTAGCTCAGGCTGTTGCCCTGCAGTCCGGCCGTCTGCAGCGGGCGGAAGCTGTCGTCGTTCAGCCGGCCCGCCACATGGACGATGTCCCGGCTGAAGTCGGCCAGTTCTTCCTCGTTCACGCCCGCCGTGTCGCTGAGCACATACCGTTGCTTGGCTGAGAGCAGTACGTTCTCGTCCATGGCATGGTTCATCTTGTCGATGGCGGTCTGGCAGTCCTTCATCACGTCGATGTAGCCAAAGCCCGCCGGGCTGTCCTCCTCCACAAACAGCGGGTCGAACACGAAGGGATACTGCCCGTGGTCGTAGAGGCCCCGGCCAGCCAGGGCCGGGTCGTTCTGGCTGGCGTAGAGCACCACCCCGTTGCAGAACTTGCAGTAGTGCAGCAGCACCCGGCCCTCGGCGTCCGGCTTTTTGTAGTACCAATCCACCACGACGCTCTTTTCGGTGGTGTCCAGCCCGCCGTCGTGGAGGAACCGGGGCACATCCAGCACACTGGCGCTGTGGCCCTTGAGCTGGGGCCAGCGGGTCTCCAGCTGTCTGGTGTTCTCCATCCGCAGCGAGAAAAAGTTCGGCGATGTCTGGATATCCTCCACGCCCGGCTCCCAGTAGAGCATGAGCAGATTCATGGGCCGGATGGCGATCTCGCCCAGGCCGCCGTGCGCTTCCGGGTCCCAGAAGACACCCTTGACGCCGGTGCCCTGCTTGAGCTTGCGCCACCAGGTGTCGCTGTACACCTGCTCGTAATCGGCCTGTTCCAGCACCACCGGCAGGATGCTGGAAAGCACCCGCGCGGTCTGTTCGTCGTCTGCCGCGCGGGGCAGCACGTTCGGAGCCGGGTAGTTATCCATCGCATCAGCGTGTTTGTTGGCGATGGAATTGAACAGCCACCCGCTGGACGGCTGGGGCTTGCCCTCCATCATCGGGTTCTGGTAATTTTTCCAGTGCCCCATCCGGAACCACAGTTCGTTGTCCACCAGCCGTTTGTCGAGCGCCGCCTTGCCTGCCTTGTACTTTTGCAGAACAGCCGCCGCCTCTGCGACCTCCTCCGGCCCGATGGGCAGTTTTTCTTCTACGATATCCATTCCATCCACTTCCTTCTGCCCTCTGTCGCAGGGCATTCGCTTGTACGCCCTGTCGGGCTTTGTTCGTTTTGCTCAGAGCCTGCCCGGCCTGCCAATGGCCGTCCTCCCTCTGTCGCTATTCGCGACATCTCCCTCCGGCCGGAGGGAGTCTTTCCTACCAGGGGAGCTGGCATCGCGAAGCGATGACTGAGAGGTTCAAATCCGATAAAACCTCGCCTGCCGGTGCAGTTCCAGCGGGTCGTCCCCCACCGGCGGGCGGGCCGTGCGCCGGGGCGGTGAGATGGGATGTTCCATCAGAACATACCGGCATTCGTCGTAAATGTGGTCTTCCTGCCGGGTGTCGATGTCCTCCACGTTGCTCTCGTCGTACACCAGATTCGGGATGGTGCGCAGGAAGTGCCTGCAAGTATCGAACACCTGAAACATGGGCCGCCCCTCTCCGTCAAACGCCAGCCGGTAGTGGAACTGCATCTTACCGGCCAGTCGGGTGTGGTCGCCGGGCATCCAGTGCAGGAAGTTCGGCCCCCGCTCCATCATGGCGGCGATGCTCTCGCCCCGGCTCTCGTCGAAGATGGCCGGGTCCGCAATGCCCTGAATGACCCGGCCGCGCAGCTGCGGATCGTTTTGCTCCACCTCCCGGATGCGCCGGGCCTGCTCCACCGGGTCGATCCGCAGCCCCTCGTTCGGGCGGCCTGTGCAGCCGTACAGCTCTTTGATGCGGTAGAGCCGCCCTTCCTCATCCGCCGCGTACCACCCCACCGAGAACGGCTTCGAAAACCCGAAGTCGAACCCGCGGTAGATCTTCCAGTGCTTCGGGATGGGGAAGGGTGCGATGACATGGGTCCAGCGCTGGTCCTGATAGTGGGCGGGGTCGTTTCGCCACTCGGTGAACACCTGACCGGAGAAGCTGTCCCAGCTGCCATAGAGCAGGGCCTGTTTTTCCGCTTCGGGCAGAGAGGCCAGACTTGCAAGGTAATCCGGGTCGTTTTCCAGCAGGGCCGGGTTGTCGAAGACGCTGGATGGGATAAACACCCGCGCCCGCTGCAGCACCTTTTCCGTCCCGTCCGGCATCCGCACCGGGAACGCTTCCACGATGGGAGTGCCGGGCGGGGCCGGGGTGATGAACCGGGCCTTGACCCAGCCGTGGCCGACGCCGCCGGGGTTGGTGGTGGCCCGCAGGTATACCCGCGTACCGGGCCCGGTGGGGCGGTTGCGGCTCATCATGTAGCTGTACTCCTCCCATTCGAAGTGGGTCAGCTCATCGAAGCCGATGAAATCAAAGGCCTTGCCCTGATAATTCGTGCGGTCCTTGGTGTACTGCATCGAGCCGAAGTAGATCTTTGCCCCGCTGGGGAAGACCCACACATGGCTCGTGGCGTTGTACTGCGCCTCCGGGAAGGCCCGGCGGTAGTAGACCAGACTCTTGTCCACAAGGTCGCTCAGCTGGGGGAAGGTCTTGCGCAGGATGAGCCCCCGGTAGTGCGGGATCTGCACCTGCCGCAGCGCCTCGATGATGAGCGCATCGCTCTTGCCGCCGCCTGCCGCGCCGCCGTAGAGAGCCTCCGGCTCCGGTCTGCGCATGAACTCCCTCTGCCGGGGCTGGGGCCGCCAGACGACTGGCGCATTCGTTCCTGTCTTCATACATCCTCCACCGGCGGCAGCAGCACCACGCCGCACTCCCGGCCCTCCGCATCCGCGCCCTGTTCGTTCAGCGTCTTGGCCACAGCAGCCAGGTCTTTGAGCACCGCAGTGGCTTCCTTCAGGCCCTTCATGGTCCCGGCCGCCTCTGCACCGTCGCGGCGGGCCGCTTTCTGGCGGGTGTTCAGTTCCTTCACCTCCTGCGCCAGCATCGTGCTCAGCGTGTCCGTGGCGCGGTGCAGGTTGTCCAGTCCCTTGCCCGCCGAAGGTCGTATCTTCTGCGCCATTCGGTTCATTCCACATCCTTTCGTTTTGGTTTGTCAACATAATACCACCAATCATCTTTTTGCAACAGTGCAACCTTTCGCAGGCCCGCTCTGTAGTTTTTTGTGAGCATTTTCCTTTGTGTACAATTTTGCTGCATAAAAATCCCCCTGTCCGCGTTCTTTTTCCGCAAACAGGGGGATCTACCCTCAATTTTTTAAGGAAACGCATAAAAATGGGCTGGCGTATCGTTTTCGAATGGTTTATACTAGAACTAAACTTCGTCTCATTTCGACCTTCGGAGGTTTTTTATGGTACACCCCGATCAGCTGCCTGCGCAGCTTGCCCGCAGGTTCCGGCCTGAATGGCGGCTCGTGTTTTTCTCCGCCTTCGGGTTCGGCCTGCTCGCGCACTTTTATAAAATGGCCAACTGGCTCCCCAACTGGGATTCCCTCGTCTTCCGGTACGATGCCCAGCAGATGCTGCAATATGGCCGCTATTTTCTCTCGCTGGCCTGCGGGCTCAGCTCCTATTACGACCTGCCATGGCTGAACCTGCTGCTGGGCTTGTTGTTCCTGGCTGGTTCGGCGGTCTGCGTGGCGGCGCTGCTGCACCTGAAAAAGCCGGTGGCGCTGGTGCTGACCGGGGCTTTGATCGCGGTCTTCCCCACCGTCACCTCCACCTTTGCCTATGAATACGTCGCCGACGGCTACTGTCTGGCCATGCTGGCCGCCTGCCTCAGCGCGCTTCTGCTCACCCGGCCGGGTCGGCGTTCCTTCTTCGCGGGGGCAGCCTGCCTGTGGTTCTCCGTGGGCATCTATCAGGCTTATCTGACCGTCACCATCACTCTGCTTCTGGTCTGGCTGCTGGACGATCTGCTCTTTCACCGCCGCAGCGCTGCCGCGTCCCTCCGCAGTGCGGGGCGGTTTCTGGCAGGCGGTGTGCTGGCCGGAGCGGTCTATGCTGTGGCCTTGCAGCTGGTTCTGGCCTTTTCCGGCACCGCCCTGTCCGACTATCAGGGCATCGACACCGTCGGTTCGCTCCATCTCTGGTCGGCTCTGCATGGCTGCATCACCCGCTTCTTCCGCTTCTTCTTTGACCTGCACAACGGCTTCACGGTCTGGTTTGTGCTCAACGTTCTGGTCTTTGCCCTGCTGGCCGTTTTCCTGCTGACCACCCTCGTACAGCAGACCCTTTGGCACGACCCGGCCCGCTTTTGGCTCCTGCTCGTCTATCTGGCCGCACTGCCGCTGGGGGCCGCGGCCCTCTATTTCCTCAACCCCTGCGTCGATTACCACAACCTGATGACCATGGGCTACGCCGCCTTTTATCTGAGCTTCGTGCTGTTCTACGAGCGGCTGGACGGTCTCTCGCCGTGCGCATCCACGCTCCGGAGCTGGGCCATCCTCCTCGTGGGCGGGGCCGTCGTCTTCTACTGCATCGTGCTGGCCAATGTCTGCTATCACCTGTCCCAGATGAGCTATGAGCGCTCCTACGGCACCCTTCTGCGCATTGCAGACCGCATCGAGCAGCTGGACGGCGCGGACGCCTGCACCCAAATCGCCGTCATCGGCCACCTGCCCGATTCCAGGGCTTACTCCGCCGACCTCTCCCCGGAAATGACCGGCTACACGGCCGGCCTCATCCTCCGCGCTGACAAGCAGTCTATGGGCCAGAGCGTCCTCACGGCTGCATTGAACGACTACTGCTCCACCGACTACACCTTTGCCACCCGCGCAGAAAAGCAGCAGCTCCTTACACTGGACGAAGTCCGTCAGATGCCCCTTTGGCCGCAGACCGGTTCGGTCGCAGTCGTGGGCGATACCATCGTCATCCGGGCGGGAGAGGGGATCGATGCAGATGACTGAACTTCCCATCCTCTATTTTCACGCCGATGACTACGGCATGACCGCCCACGGCGACGCCCTCATCCGGGACTGCCAGACCCACGGCTGCCTGAACAGCGTCAGCATCGTGCCCAACGGTTCGCTGGAAGAAGCCGTCGCCGCGCTGCGCCCTTCCGGGCTGAAGCTGGCCGTCCACCTCAACCTGGTGGAGGGCAAAGCCCTTTCCCCCGCTGCGGAGATCCCGCTGCTCGTCCGGCCGGACGGCAGCTTCTGCAACTCCTTCACCGGGCTGCTGCGGCTCTCGCTGACGCCCCGGCGCAGGGCCTTTGCCGCCCAGCTCTACCGGGAACTGGAGCGTCAGCTCCTCGCCTATGCCGCCCTCTTCCCCGCCGGGACGCCCCTGCGCATCGACAGCCACCAGCACACCCACATGATCCCACTGGTCTTCCGGACGCTGCTGCAGATCCTTGCCGACCACCATCTCCCGGTCGAGCATCTGCGCATCCCGGCCGAGCCGCTGTCGCCCTTTGTCGGCTGTCCCCGGCTCTGGGGCAGCTATTCCGCCGTCAATGCCGTCAAGCAGGCCGTGCTGAACGGCTGCTGGCTGCTGGACCGCCCCGCATTCCGCCGCAGCGGCATCCCCACGGCCCTGTTCTGCGGCATCCTCTTCTCCGGCCACATGGACGCCGACCGCGTCCGGGCCGTGCTGCCGCAGTACCTCCGTCTGGCGCAGAAACGCGGCCAGCCGGTCGAGCTGCTCTTCCACCCCGGCGGCGTGGAGCCGGGCGGGCCATTCTTTGACCCGCAGAAGACTGATTTTCACCCCTTCTACCTGTCCGAGGGCCGGGCGGTCGAGGCCCATGCCCTGCACACCCTCAGCCGAAAGGAGGTCGAACACCTTGGCCGCTGAACCGCTTCTCTCCGTCATCCTTCCCGCCCACAACGAAGCGGAGAACATCCCCAAAATGGCCCAACGGCTGGCCGAGGTCCTCCCCGCCGCCCACATCTGCTACGAGGTGCTCTTTGTCAACGATGGTTCCACCGACAACAGCTGGGACGTCATCCGCCAGACGGCGCAGGCGTACCCGCAGGTGCGGGGCATCCGGTTCTCCCGCGCTTTCGGCAAGGAAGCAGCCCTATACGCCGGGCTGCAGGCCGCCCGCGGCGACTGCTGCGTCACGCTGGACTGCGACCTGCAGCACCCCGTGGAAACGATCCCCGAAATGTACCGGCTCTGGGCTCAGGGCATCGAGGTCGTGGAGGGCGTCAAGCGCGAGCGCGGCACCGAAAGCGCCGCCCACCGCACCGCCGCCCGCTGGTTCTATGGGCTCATCAGCAAAGCGGCCAAGACCGACCTGCGCAGCAGCTCCGACTTCAAACTGCTGGACCGCAAGGCCGTGCTCGTCCTGCTGAATCTGCCGGAGCGGGACACCTTCTACCGCGCCCTCTCGGCGTGGGTGGGCTTCCGCACGGCGCGGGTGGAGTTCGACGTCCAGCCCCGCACTGCCGGGCAGAGCAGCTGGTCTACCTTCAGCCTCATCCGCTACGCCATTTCCAGCCTGGCGTCCTTCACGTCGGCCCCGCTCTACCTCGTCATCCTGATGGGCTTTCTGATGTTGATCGCCACCCTTCTGGTGGGCGGTGAGGCGTTGTTCCGCTATCTGGCAGGCGAAGCGCTCGAAGGCTTCACCACGGTCATCCTGCTGCAGCTCTTCACCGGCACACTGCTCATGTTCAGCCTCGGCATCATCGGCTACTACCTCGCCAAGATCTACGACGAAGTCAAACGCCGCCCCCGCTATGTCATCGCCGAAACGCTGGACGACGCTCCGTAAAAAAGCAAAAGATCCCCCGGTCAGCCGGGCCGCTCTCCGTTCAGAGCGTTCCAGCCGCCGGGGGATCTCTTCTTTTATCTCGTGTTACAGCGTCTCGATGCGGTCGAACAGGCCCTTTGCGCCTTCCACAGCCTCCTTGCTGCCAAAGGCCACGCGGGTGCCGTGCTGCATCGCGGTGCCCAGCTCTGCGGCCATGGCCTTCAGCGCGGCAGCGTCCACGCTGCACAGGGCCTTGCGGTCTGCGGCCAGCATCGCGTCGGTGATGCCGCAGAAATACCGGCGGTCAAGGTCCCGCGCCTCTGCGCTGGGCTTCATGGGCTTGTCCATCTCGGAGACGGTGCCCACGATGGAATCCGTCAGGTCCTTTTCGGTGTACGCGCGGGCGGCCAGTTCCGCCGGACCCTTTGCAAAGATCTCGTAGCTCTCGGCCAGATGCGGGTCACGGTAGGTATACAGATACTCCGTCTCGGCGCGGGTCACCATGCCGGTGCCGTACGCGCCGCCCACCTCGCGGATGTGGTGCCACAGATACTCGTAGCTCATCACGCGGGCCAGCACCCGGCGCTCCGGCTTCCGCTCCTGCGGCCAGGTCAGGATGTCGTAGTTCACCCCGCCGTCGATGATGAAGGCTTCGTTCACCGGAGCCGTCAGCGCCTGGGTGTAGGGCCGGGCGGGCGAACGCATTCCCTCGGCAAAGGCACTGCCGGGCAGCAGGGCTTCCAGCTGCTTCCGGGCATCCTCGCTGCCGTGCAGACTGATGGTCAGGGCTGCGTGGTGCAGCACCTTTTCCCGCACAGCTTCCAGCTTCCGGCCCAGGTCGGCCCAGTCGGCCTGTTCCAGCAGCGCGCACAGGAAGTGATACCCTGTCACGCCGCTGCATGCCTCGCTCAGCGCATACTCCACCGAATAGTGGCTCCCGGCGCGCACGGCGGCGTACTGGTTGCCCATCTGGAGGAACTGCTGCTCCATGTTCAGCTTCTGCTGGCTCAGCACACGGGCGAAGGCCGCTTCGGCCTTTGCGCCGGTCAACCGGGTCTCATACAGCCACTCGCCGCCGAGTTCCACAGCCTTTTCCAGACTGCGCTCCAGCAGGCTCATGTTCAGGGTGAGCTTTGCGTGGCAGGGATTCCCCGCCTGCCGCCCGGTCCAGAAGCTGATGCAGGCCTGGCTGTCGCCCAGCCAGGTGCTGCGCAGGGTGTTCAGCTCGCGGGCCGTGTGGCGCGGAGTGTCCAGCTCGTCCAGCACATCGGTCAGCAGGTCGAGATACTGCACTTCTTCGGTGGTCAGCCCGCCGAGGTCGTAGTAGATGTTCAGATACAAACTGCCCTTGGAGGGATGGTGCAGCAGCTCCGCACCGGCCACGCTGCCCACGACGCCCTCGGCGCTGGGGCTGCCCTCGCCCAGGTCTGCCACCGTCAGCGGATGGTCCAGTGCCAGCTTGCCGTCGGTGCGGGCCGGGGCTGCATCGGGTTCTTCCGCCTTGGGCAGGGTCGGCACCTGAATGACCTGCACCGGCGCAGCCGCGAACAGCTCCCGCAGCAGGTCGTTGAACCAGCCGGAGGCCATCTTCTCCCGCAGGGCGGCGAAGAGCTGATTCGTGTGGAGCAGCAGGGTCGGGTCCCCGGCGTGGAGCCAGCCGGTCGCTGCATGGATGGCGTCCAGCACACCGTCGGGCAGGCTGCCCGGCCGCTCCAGCGAGGCGAACTCTGCCGCGTTCAGGCTGGCCAGCAGCAGGTCTTCCGGGATGCCCTCGGCTAGGATGTCATCCACGGCGTTCCGGACCCCGGCCGCAAACCGGCCTGCGGTCTCTTCGGTGGCACCGCGCAGCACCAGTTCCAGCGTGGGCTGCAACGTGCTGTCGTCAAAGCCGATGTCGATGTCGGCCCCCAGCTGCTGTTCCAGCAGCGCAGCCTTCAGCGGCGACTGGTTCGACCCCAGCAGCGCATCCAGCAGGATCTCCACGCCCAGCTGGCGTTCCCGGTCGGCAAATGCGCCGGTGTACCAGGCCAGCGCACACTGCACCTGGTCGGCCTCCGGCTTTTCGGTGTAGTACGGAATGTTCACGCAGACGCCCGGCTGCTCGTCCTGCAGCGTCAGTCTGGGCTGGCTTGTGCCCTTGGGCATCCTGCTCAGGTAGTGTTCATCCATGAAGGCCAGTTTTTCGGCCATATCCATCCTGCCGTACAGGGTCACACAGCAGTTGTCGGCGCTGTAATGGCGGCGGTACACCCGCTGGTACTTCTCATAGGTCAGCGCCGGGATGGAGGCCGGGTCGCCGCCGGACACAAAGCCGTAGGCCGTATCCGGGAACATTGCCCGTTCCAGCGCATCCTGCAATTGTGCATCCGGGGAAGCCAGCGCGCCCTGCATCTCGTTGTAGACGACGCCGCTCACGGTGCCGTCGGCATCGCGGTGCCAGCCTTCCTGCTCGAACACAGCCCGGTCCACCATGGCCAGCGGGCAGAACACCGCGTTCAGGTAGACGTCCATCAGGTTCCGGAAGTCGGTCTCGTTGGGGGTGGCAAAGGGGTAGACCGTCTTGTCCGGGAAGGTCATCG
>ERZ772861.2723-NODE-2723-length-11582-cov-14.980394_pt1 | contig 11582 bp, 9 predicted proteins | sample MGYA00512135_ERZ772861 | MGnify/ENA primary metagenome ERZ772861 (study PRJEB29015, sample SAMEA2737700) | human gut metagenome | biome: human gut; feature: human-associated habitat; material: faeces | place: China | collected 2012 ...
ATTGCAATCAAGGAGGATTTGGGATAGACGGGAATATGTCTTCTTTGCTTGGTGCATCACTTGTTCATCCTGAAAAATTGTGTTTTTGTATATTGGGCGATTTGGCATTCTTTTATGACATGAATGTATTAGGCAATCGTCATCTAAATAAGAATATTCGTATTTTGCTAATAAATAATGGAAATGGGGTTATATTCAGAAAACCGGGAAATATTGGTAGCATATTTGAAGATGAAACTCCAATATATATATCTGCTGGTGGTCATTTTGGTAATCAGAGCCATACATTAGTTAAATCTTATGCAGAAAGTCTAGGCTTTGAATATATTTCTGCATCAGAGAAAGATGATTTCATTATCAATGTAGGTAAATTCCTCAAAGAAGATATGTCTGATAAACCGATGGTATTTGAAGTGTTTGTTACTACGGAAAATGAAATCAAGGGCGATAAAAATAAACCACCAAGAGATGGTTTAAAAAAAATGATACAGGATTTCATTGGGCCACAGGCATACAATGTTATAAAAGGGATTGTAAAGCCTGATAGAAAGGGACAAATGTCGATAGACAAATCTGGTTTTAACAAATAACATTTGCAATGCTGATTGTACAAACTTTATTAATTGTAACCATTTTGGTTCTTTTCTTTGTGAAGTTCAGAATAGGCTTGTGTGTGTACATTGCATACATATTTCTTGTGCCATATTGCAATATAAATATAGGAAGACTTTCGCTTGGTTGGAATTTGATGAATACAGTTTTGCTTATTGCGTATTGTATTGATTGCAGCAGAAAATGTGGTAAGATACATTTTGCATACAAGCCTTTCATACCGTTCTTCATTTTATATGGGTTACTCCTCGTGGAAATGCCGTTTCAAGACGGGGTTCCAATAGGATATGAAATAAACAAATGGAGGTTGGATGTATTCAATTTGATATTGCCTATTGTAATATTCAGCGCATCACATTATGATAACAAAATAGGTAAACAGAGTCTTGTTACAATGGCATTAGTCTGTATTGTGGTTATCACGTATGCATATATTTTAATACCTCTTAATGGTATCAATCCGTATATTATGGAATTGGCAAAAATAAACAATGCCGAATTATTGGAATCCCAATTTGGTGACCAGTCAAACAGGTTGATGATAAAAATTTCTTCTACATTTACCCACCCAATGACATTTGGAGCTTTCCTTGGTATGGCAGCTGTGTACATTTATTCTTATGTTGCTAACAATAAAAATGTTGTTTTATTGTGTGTCTTGGTTGGTCTGATTTCGTGTATATTTTTCTGTGGTATCCGCACTCCGATTGCAGCTTTGTTTATTACCATTGCGGTCTATTTGTTACTTAAGAAAAACTTTAAGGCATTCCTTTATACTTCAATGATAGGATTAATATGTTATTTCATAATAATCCAATTTCCAGCTCTGTCTGAAACAATATTGTCAATGACCGATAATAGTAACTCAAAAGTTGGTGGTTCTTCCATAGAAATGCGATTGGAACAATTAGATTCAGCCTTTGATGAGGTTAGAAATTGTATGGCGTTCGGAAAAGGTTATGGATATAATTCCTACTATTGGTTAATACATGGCACTCATCCGAGACTTTACTCTTTCGAATCCCTTGTTTTTGTGATATTGTGCAATTATGGGTTGGTTGGTTTTCTGATTTGGGGCATAATGTTTTATAAGTTATTCAAATTCTCTAGACAAATGTGGAAAAAATCTATAGGTTTATTTATCATGCTGCTGATTACATACTATATATCTTTTACATGTATTACTGGAGAATATGGCTATATGAAGTATTTCTTGCTTTTCTATTCTTTAACGATGATTAACTGGCAAGCGCAATATAAGTTTCAAAATAAATTTTAACAATAATATGGAAGATAGAAAATACGTTTTAATCTCCGGTTTCAACATTCATGATAATAATAGGGGTACTGCAGCCTTGAGTTATGGAGCAATATCCTTTCTTAAAGTAAAGAATCTTTTGAAGAAAAAACAAATTTTAGTTAATTTCCGCCTGGTAAAAAATTTTTTGAAGCCTCAAAACCGAGGTCGCATTGAAGAAACTATTTCAACTGCAGATGGCGATTGGACTCATGTAACTTTCAATGTATTCTTTTTGGAAGTGGCATTGTATATGCGATTGGGTATTCTGCTTCCTTTTACTTCGTTTGGAAAAACCATGCGTCAGATTTCTTTTGTGGCTGCGATTAATGGTGGTGATGGATTTTCTGACATTTATAGTACAACCACATTTCTCAACAGGTTACATGACATTAGATATGCCATGCATAAGAATATTCCAATAATCATCCTTCCTCAAACGTTAGGACCTTTCAGTGACAAGAACAACCTATTAATAGCCGAACGAATACTGAAGTATGCAAACAATGTATATGTAAGAGATGACAAGTTCACAAATGAATTAAAGAAAATGAATGTGAAATATGAAATAACGAAAGATCTTTCTGCATTTATGAGGCCACAACCATGGGATATAAGGATTCCTAATAACTCTATTGGTATAAATGTTAGCGGTTTAGCATATAGTAATAGTTTTCGTGCTTTATCTGGTCAGTTTGATGCTTATCCCCAATTTATTGATCGCTTGATTTGTCATTTTCGAGACAAAGGACATACTGTATACCTTATTCCACACTCCTACCACTATGGTAAACCTGAGGCTAATAATGATGATATGGTGGCCTGCCGTACTGCTTACGAGCGATTAAATGATAAATCCAACATTGTATTTATTGATAAAAATTTAAATTCTCCACAAGTTAAATATGTAATAAGTAAGATGTCTTTCTTTATAGGTACACGTATGCACGCTAATTTTGCAGCCATTTATAGTGGTGTTCCTCTCTTTGGTTTGGCGTATAGCTATAAGTTTGAAGGTGCCTTTACAGCTAACGGTTTGAATGGTAAACAACTTACTGCCATGATAAATAACATAAGTGAAGACGATTTTAATTCTATAATTGAAAATATAGATAAAGCATATGCGAACAGAAATATGCGAATTTTTGATAATGAAAGTTAGGAATGATTTGCAAATTTGTCTATATTTTAGCTTTTATAGCTGGCCGCAGACTTAATAAATAAGTTGTAAAAGCGATCGGATAAGGACTATATTTGCTGCTAATCTCGATAATAATATTTAACGATTACAAAGGCTACGTGAATTTGTTTTATTGTATTAATAGCGTGGGCTACAAGCCAAAGCCATTTTTAAGAATAAATGTATATTCAAACAGAAATATATTGTGAAAAATCTCAAAATTAAATATTTGCTTATAAGTATCTATTAAGTTCATTGAAATCGAATTCTGATTGACAATAACATAATTCGGTTTATGGTCAGTTACAAGCTTTTTCAGGATAGGAATATCCTAAATTGGTACTTACGAGACAACTTAAGACTAACAATATTACTAAGTTGTATGAATTGTACGTTTAAAACTATATTATGGATAGAAAAGTAAGAATTATAGCACATTATTTACCGCAATTTCATCCTACACCTGAGAATGATTTATATTGGGGTAAAGGGTTTACGGAATGGACAAATGTGGGTAAGGCAAAACCCTTGTTTCATGGACATTATCAGCCGCGAGTGCCAGCAGATTTGGGCTATTATGACTTAAGGTGCTCATGGGTTAGAGAGGCACAAGCAGACATGGCCCGTGAAGTTGGTATTGAAGGTTTTATGTATTGGCATTATTGGTTTGGCAACGGGAAAATGACATTGCAGCGTCCGTTTGAAGAAGTCCTTGCTAGTGGAAAACCTGATTTCCCATTCTGTTTGGGTTGGGCCAATCATGATTGGACAAATCACTCTTGGAATGCAGCGACAGCACATCAAAAATTAGGTTATATATTCAAACAGGAATACTTAGGAGAGGAAGATTATATTGCTCATTTCAAGTATGTTTTACCTGCTTTTAAAGACAAACGATATATAACGGTTGACGGGAAACCTCTTTTTATGATATATTCACCTCTTCATTTCCCTGATTGTGAGAAATTTGTGAAGATATGGAGAAAATTAGCTATTGAAAATGGCTTGAAAGGTATATTTTTTATCGCACGGGCTTATGGTTGGGTTGAAGCAAATCAGAAAATTATGAATTTAGGTTTTGATGCTGTAAATTCAAATGGACAATTTGAAGCCGAATGTGCAGTAAAAGGTAAACTATATAATCTGATATTGACAAATATAGTCAATAGGATAGGTTATGGATTACAAAAATATGACTATGAAAAAGTGATGAAGCATTTTTTTACACCCGAAGATAAAAATGAATACGTAATACCTACAATTATACCAAATTGGGATAGGTCGCCGAGAAGTGGAAGTAGAGGCGTGATTTATCATAACTCAACTCCAGAGAAGTTTAAGAAACACGTTAAAGAGGCTTTGTCATTGATTCAAGAAAAACCTATTGAACATAGACTGTTAATATTGAAATCTTGGAACGAATGGGCGGAAGGTAATTATATGGAGCCAGATATAAGATTTGGTCATGGATATTTGGATGCTTTGAAAAGTGCTATTGATGAGATGTAAGATTATTAGAAATATGAATGTTAAAAGATTTTTCTATTTGGCTATTTATTATGGATTTGCTTATTATCTTCCTCCTACGAATGTCAATTTTTGCGGAAAAATGGGGGGGATAATTAGAAACTGGTGTTTTCGTAATATTGTGAAGAAGTGTGGTTATCCGATTAATATTGAATCTCATGCCCATTTTGGGAATGGATCAGGTATTGAAATGGGGAATCACAGTTGTATTGGTATACATTGCCATGTTCCAAATGATATAAAAATTGGCGATAATGTGATGATGGGGCCAAATACCTTTATTCTTGACAATTATACTCATGATATGTCTGTAATTCCTACAGGACGGACAGTAAAGTTAAATGGTAGGACGATAATTGGAAATGATGTTTGGATAGGTAGACAGGTTTTATTTACACCTTGTAAACAAATAGGAAGTCATGTAGTAATAGGTGCAGGAAGTGTAGTTAGTAAGAATATACCTGACAATGTGGTAGTTGCAGGAAATCCTATTCGAATAATCCGTCAAAGATGGGATTTCAACAAAGAGAGTTAAATTAATTCTATCAAATACATGAAAAAGGGAAAGATACTTTTTTGTACTGATTCATATAAGACAGGACGGGGTGGGGTTGCTTCATATGCACATGATTTTGTTCAGGCATTTAAAAATCAATATGAATTTATCATTGTAACTAATGATGATTATCAAGATAAAGAAGATTATCCTATTCTTCATATACAAGACAAAAATTATAGGAAAGATAATATTAAGAAATTTCTTTCCATTGTATCAAAAACAAATCCAGATATTATTATAAACAGTGCATTCCCATTGGCTTCCATAAGTGCACCATATTTGCCTAATGATGTAAAATTAATAAGTATAAGTCATTTCACAGATGGAAGACAGGCTTGCGCAGCTGGTGTAAATGCCCAATATGCAGATTCTATTGTAGCTTTATCAACTTTTGGAAAGTCTTATATAGACGAAAAATTTAAAATTAGGGATTTTAATAAAACAAAGATTGTATATAATTCTATGCCCAAATATGAGCAGGTGGACATAGAAAAGAAAAAAAAAGCTATTACACTAAAAATAGTATATCCAGGAGGATGTGCCATAGCTAAAAGTGCTGAAATTGTTTGTCATGCTTTAAAACTTTTACTGAAAACTGACCTAGATTTTGAATTCTATTGGTTAGGGAGGATTAAGACTCCCGGAGCAAATTGGCCAGGAAGTCGTATAAAAAAAATCTCTGATGTTTTAAATTCGTTTGATTCCCGTATTAAACATATTGGGCCTGTACCACGCGAAGAATCAATTAAAATAATTGCTGAAGCGAACATATTTTTATTACCGTCAAGAGGAGAGGGATGCCCAATAACACTTTTAGAAGCTATGCGAAGTGGCTGCATTCCTGTGATAAGTAACGCAAAACATGGAAGCCTTGATATTATTGAGGATAAAAAGACTGGATTTATTGTGAAGCAAGGAAGCCCCAATGCTATTATAGACTGTTTGAAAGATATTATCGAAAACCATAAAGAATATGGATATATTTATGATAATACGTACACCAAATTCATGAATGAACTTGAATATGATAGGTGGGTTGGGAAAATGAACTTAATATTAAATCTTCCATGTTCACATGAGAAGAGGTCTGAAGTATATCGTTTAAAATTATTCCAGGATACCTTACGGATGAGATATTATTATAAAAAAGATTGGTTCTTGGATAGAGTTAAACAATTGTATCATTTTATTTATTTTATATATATCAGATATTTTGTTTGAAAAAACATTTTAATGTATGAAAATAGTTATTACTAATCATGAGTTTAGAGCACACTTCCCTGCAAGAATAAATTACTTATATAAGGTCGCTAAAGAGACGGGGCATGAATTGAAGATAATAGAATTGTTCGGAAAAAGTATCTGTTATGAATTCTCAAATAATATTCATGATAATCCTGATTGGGAAATTTTGTTCCCTAATATAAAAAATGGAACATTACCGACATCTGTAATAGAAAAAAAACTAGTGAAACGTTTAGATGAGATAAATCCTGATGTTGTGATGTCTGGGATGTCGAACTTTCCTGTTGGAATTATAGCACAACGTTGGGCAAAAAAAAATAATAAAGGGATTGTTCAATTCGGAAATGCTTTAAAAACAACTTTTAAAAGGGGATGGTTGGCAAATACACTTAAGCGAATGATGTTTCGTAATGTAGATGCTTATTTTTGCCCAGCACCAGCGTGGAATGAAAGTATGATATTTTGGGGGTATAAAAAAGAGGAAATATTTTATGGACTAAATGTCGCAAATAATCACGACTGGTATGGAGTTGTTGAAAATGTTCATTTTAAGGATTTACCAAACGAATATTTTCTGACCTGTGGCAGGCAAGTTGCCATGAAGAATTTGCCTGAGTTTTTAAGGTGTTATTTAGAATATAGAAAAAGAGGAGGAAAAGTTCCTTTAGTTATGGTTGGAGAAGGTGTTGTACATAATGAATTAATTCAAATTGCAAATAATTCTCCTTGGATTACTTTCTTACCTTTCTTGTCACATAATGAAATGCGTGAGGTGTTTTTGCAGGCACGTGCACTATTCTTGCCAAGTTTTAAAGAAGAAACATGGGGGATTGTAGCAAATGAAGCTATGGCTGCGGGTGTTGTTGTTGCAGCAAGTCAAGAATGTGGATGTTCTACAACAATTATAAAGCCCGGCTATAATGCTTTTATGTTTGATCCTTATGATAAATCTCAAATAATAGAGACAATGTTTCAAATAGAAAGGTTGAATATTTCTGAATTGAAACAACTTCAGGATAATGGACGTAAAATTATTGCGGATTGGGGAGTAGAACGTTTCGCCCAAGGAGCATTGGATGCATGTGAATATGCTTTTAACAATAAAAAAAAGATAAGATCATTCTTAGATAGAATTCTAATTCATTTTTGGCAAGGAAGGATGAATACAACTAATCAATAAAGTCATATATGAAAAAAATTGGTATTATTACAATTCTAAAAGTAAATAATTACGGTGCTGAATTACAATCTTTTGCATTGCAACATAAATTGTTTCTTTGTGGATATAATGTTGAAGTCATAGACTATCTTTTCGGTATAAATCGGCAACATAATTCTAAAGGGGAGAAACTTACTATTCCAATTCCAATAAAAGAACGCATAAAGGATTTTTTACTTCCTATAGTGGAAGATATGAGAACTATGTTTTTTTTTCATTCTAAGAAAGTCCGGGAAGAAAAATTTCTAAGATTTCATCAAAAATTCAACAACCTATCCCAACATACGTATCCAAGTGTAAAGTCTCTATATGAAAATAGACCACAATATGACATTTATTGTGTCGGCAGTGATCAAGTATGGAATTATATGAAAGGATATAGTATCCTGCCATTTTTACTGGATTTTGTAGATTCTACAAAAAAAAAGATTACATATGCATCAAGTATTGGATTATCATCAATAAGTAATGAGGCTGCGAATGTTTTTAAAGAACATCTGAGTAAATTCAGTATGGTGTCTGTAAGAGAAACACAAGCTTCTGTAATTTTGTCGAAACTTTTAAATAAACCTGTTCCGACAGTACTTGATCCTACATTATTGTTAACACATGAGGAGTGGCTTAGTATGGCAGACTACTCTCAATGTCCTAAAGAACCGTATCTCGTATTATATATTGTTACAATTAAACCCTGTCGATATGCAGAGCAATTGGCATTATATATAGCAAAAATGAAAAATTTAAAAGTTGTACGTATTTATAGGGATGCGTTTTGTTTTAATCCTAATAAAAATTTTATAAATCTCCTTGATGCAGGACCTTCAGATTTTATTGGTCTATTTGACAAGTCTGCTTTTGTAGTTACAAATTCATTTCATGGTACTGTTTTTTCAATAAACTTTAATAAGCCCTTTTATTCAGTTGTTAAAAAAGGAAAGAACACAAATAGTCGCTTATATAGTATATTAATGAAATTAAATAAATCAGAACGGTTATTAGAAGAAGGAAGTCCAATGCCCAGAAAAGATAATTTTAATTGTGATTTTGTGAATACAAATATTGCATTAGAAAAAGAGCGGATGTATTCAATTAAAGTTTTACAAGATGCCATCGATATATAATTACAAAATAAATCTTTGCATCCCATCACAATGTACAGCATGTGGAGCATGTATGAACAGTTGTCCTAAGGATTGCATTTCATTTAAAGAAGATGAAGAAGGATTCATTCAACCACTAATAGATAGGGAAAGATGTATTGAGTGTGGTTCGTGTATGTCTGCATGTCCCAAGATTAATAAAAAAAGGATTACTTTTGTATTGGAAAACAGATATGAAAAACCAATATTTAAGGGATGTTGGCATAAGAATGCTCAAATAAGATCTCAAAGTTCTTCTGGTGGAGCATTCACGGCTTTAGCTCAATATGTTTTACTAAATAAAGGTATAGTTTTTGGTGCGAAATTTACTTCTAACTTAAAAGTAGTTCATGATTTTGCATCTGATTTGAATATGTTGGATGTATTAAGACGCTCAAAATATTTACAGAGTGATATAGGCTTTTCTTTTAGAAAAGTAAAATATTTCTTGAAACAGGGAAGGTTGGTATTGTTTTGCGGTACACCATGTCAGATTGATGGATTATATGGATATTTAAATAGAGACTATGATAATCTTTTAACTGTTAGCTTAGTCTGTCATGGGGTCCCTTCTTATGATATCTTTCGAAAATATATCAGTTGGATTGAAAATAGATATAGAGGAAAAGTATCATCATTTAATTTTAGAAGTAAAAAGAAAGGATGGGATGATGGAGCAATTAGTCTAGTTAGATTTAACTATACCGATAAGGATATAATACTAAAAGGAAAAGAGAACAGTTTCCAAACAGCATTATTGAAGAATCTTTGTTTACGAAAGTCTTGTTATTGTTGTTCATCTAACGGTATTTGTCGTTCTTCTGATTTTACGATATCTGATTTATGGGCTGTATTTAGACTATCTGATATTTCAAATTATGATTGTCCTCATATGGGTATTTCTATGTTAGCAATTAATTCTGAAAAAGGGAGAGAAGCATTTGATAAAGGTATTTGCAATTACTTGTATTTTACGAGTCTTAGTGACGATGTTGTTACAATAGATAATCCACAATATATAAAATCTGCTGTATATAATAGAGAACGTGATATGTTTTTATGTGAAATCAAAAATGGGAAAACATGGGATGAGATTTATAAAAAATATCTTAAAAGTAGTATATATGAAAAACTTGTATTAGGAATAAAACTTATATTCCCACCATCTGTATCATTTTACATTAAAAGATTTATTAAAAGGTTAATCAGGTGAATTTTAGTAAGTATTCAATTTTATGTAGTCTTTGTGAATAATGCCTCAAATTTTTTATAAGTGGAAAATACAGTTATAAATATCTTATAATATTTTGTTTTAGTACAGTCAGATAATATTTCTTTGTAATATGAAGGCATCAAAAGCACATTTTTATGAAATGAATAGGATTGCGAAGGTTGGTTAAGATTGTGAATGAAACGACCATCTGCATTAAATACTTATACCTGTATGTATTGTTGCAATGATGATGACCGGTGTTTGGGGCTTTTCATGGAAACTGTATAATGATATTCCTTCTTTGATAGGATATACATCATTTGCTCTTATTGTGTATAAATTTGGTATAAATCAGATTAATAAGTTTTTTGTGTTTACAAATAAGTTCTCTTATGAGTGGTATTTGGTGCATATACTTATATTCCAAATAGTAATGTTCTTGTTGAATGACACTGTACCAAATGCGATGGAATTTATTATATGTCTCGTATTGTCATATTGTGTAGCTTGGGGATACAGTTTCTTATGGATTAAAAAGAAATCTATTATAAAGGCGAAAAGTAATAATTGATATGATCATTTAAAAATAAAATGATAATCGGATGAAAAAAGTTGCTATATTGAATGTTGATATACAATCTCTTACTCAACAGGAGCTGCTAAAACGGCTTGACAAAGGTGTGCTGATAACGCCCAATGTAGACCATCTGGTGAAACTTCAGAAAGACAAGGATTTTTATGATGTTTACCAAAAGGCGGAATGGGTGGTATGTGACAGCAAGATATTGTATCTGATGTCGAAACTGCTGAAAGAACCATTGCCAGAGGCTATTCCGGGCAGCAGCTTTTTTACGGCGTATTACATGTATCATAAAAATGACCAGAACTGCAAGATATTCTTGCTGGGGGCGGCCGAGGGCATTGCCGAAAAGGCCATGAAGAATATTAATGAAAAGGTGGGCAGGCGGATTGTAGTAGGCGCCCATTCGCCTTCGTATGGCTTTGAGAAGAACGAGCAGGAATGTGAAGAGCTGGTAAGGATTGTGAATGAGAGTGGCGCTAACGTGTTGCTTGTAGGTGTGGGTGCGCCGAAACAGGAGACGTGGATAATGAAGTATCGTGACAGGATGCCTGGCGTGGATGTGTTTATGGCTCTTGGCGCTACGATAGACTTTGAGGCGGGAACGCTGAAGCGTGCGCCGAAGGTGTGGCAGAAATGCGGCATGGAGTGGCTGTACAGGGTGATAAAAGAGCCGAAGCGCCTGTTTAAACGCTACTTTGTGGACGACATGCAGTTCTTTTATTATTTCACCTTGCAGTTGCTGGGTTTGTATAAAAATCCGTTCGGAAAATAACCGTTTGCTTATTTTCTGAAAATCTTTGTTATTATTGCCACCGGGACCAGGATGATGGCGGCAATGTATGAGAAAATTAATCGTATAAGGCGTTTCATGGATGCAAAGGTAATCGTTTACGTGGAAAGTAGGTTGGACGGGTAGGCGATTTGTTGTGTTTATGGCGTGTTTTTTAGCTTTTTGTTAGCGTCCAAAAATGACGTATTGCATAAAATCATAAAAACCATGAACTTTGC
>ERZ772861.2742-NODE-2742-length-11500-cov-3.166361_pt1 | contig 11500 bp, 13 predicted proteins | sample MGYA00512135_ERZ772861 | MGnify/ENA primary metagenome ERZ772861 (study PRJEB29015, sample SAMEA2737700) | human gut metagenome | biome: human gut; feature: human-associated habitat; material: faeces | place: China | collected 2012 ...
GATATTTTCCAGCCTGTGTTTTTGAATTTCACACGGAAAATTCTTTTCTAATTCTTTTGCATTCAATTTTAATCCATTTGCATATGCGGTTGATCCGCTAACAGAAGAATCTTCTGCGTCCTCTAAATAAGATATTCCACGATGTTTCAAATAGCTATACAAAATCAAATATACTTCGTCCAAAGAAATGCTTTCATAAAGTGCCTTTACTTTAAGCCCGACAATGTCATTTTCCTTCGCCTGTGGAATAGCAAGCCCATGATATTCCCATAACTTTTTGAAATCATCTAATCTTGTCCGTTCTCTTCTTTTTAATCTCCTTGCCTGACGCATCCCTCTTCTCACCTGATTATTTGCTGCAGATGCCTCTGGAAAAATATTTGATCCGGCTTCGATTACCGTTTCAGACATTTTATCAATCACTGCATATCCGACCGAGGCGACCCCAATATCTAACGCTACAATATACTGCATATTTTTTCTCCTTGTAAGTAATAAGATCTTCTTCCAAATATAAAATTTCTTGTATTTATTTTATAATACACCTTTTCATTTTATTTTTCAATATTTTGCCTTAATCTTCCTAAATAGTTTCAATTATTATTTCAAAAAACAGGAACAGCATCTTTTAACCTTTCCTGCAATTCTTCTTTTATTTCCATATGATATTTCCTTTCCATAGGTTCATCTATGTCACTTTACTTTTCTATGTAATAACTCAGGCTGGACATATAAAACAAATATTCTTGTCTATGTCCCATGACGAACTGAATAGAGGACATATGGCAAAAAAATAGCCGTCCATGTCCCATGACGAACTAAATAGAGGACATATGATAAAAAAGTGCTCATTTATGTCCTGTTAAACAGATCCTGTGGGACTTTTTCATGCGCTTTTTATACATATGTCCTTTTACCAACTTCTCCCGGGATTTTTCAATGCACTTTTTCTACATATGTCCCTCCGGCAACTTTCACCGAGACTTTCTGGCTTACTTTTTCTCTATATGTCCCCAAAACACAAAGAAACGCACAAGAAAAAGGAATGTTCCCACACAGAAACATTCCCTCTTTCATTATGTATTTATTTTTCCAGTTTTGTCAGTTCATTGCTGTCCACATCCGCCGCATGACCGCCCTCATTATGGCTTGCTGATCCGTTCTCAAACCACCATGCCACACCTGCGGCCAACACAACAACTGCTACTACAACTACGATAATGACTTTTTCTAACATGAAATTTTCCTCCTGAACTCTTTGAAAATGGTCGCTTATTTCAAAGAGTCAGAAGCTTTTTCCCCATCCTGCCAGTGTATGTATGCCATGATCCACGCATGGCTGCGCACAAATATGTTTTCGATACGGCAGGATGCCAGATAAATCCGGGTAGCATTCCCGGCAAATCCGCTTGCAAGTCCTGCCCACAAAATGACGTTGCGTTCTGCATTCAGCCGCGTGATCCGTGCACTGACGGTCAGACGCGCCTGTTCGGACTGTGTCAGTTCGGAACGTCCGAGGATATCAAGGAAGGAACCCTGCTGCCGCTCCATCGTATGTACCGCAAGATGATCCGGCTCCGCCTGCGTGATATCGTACATATTTTGCACACTATAGCTCTGCTGCACCGCAAAAAAACATATGACAACCGCCAAAAAGATGCCTACACACCTCATCCGGCTTTTTTGTATCCGCATGATTCCCTCCTTTCCCGGACATGCCCGTGTTATGTAATCATTCCATCACTACTTTGTCAGTCCAGCCTTCTTGCGAAGCAGGTGATACAGCCACCTGCCCTCGTCACTCAGCTCACTTTTCTTGAAACCGCTGACTTTCGGACAGCTGCTTTTAATAATAGAAGAAGATTCCTGTTTGTTTGACAGATTCCACGCAATGTAGCTGACACCGTATTCATCCATCGTCTTTATCCAGCGGTCTGCCTCTTTTTTATCGATGGCTCCGTTTCCGGAAGCATCACAGATTCCATATTCCGTGACAAATACTGGAAGTCCTTTGTTGATGGCTGCGGTCATTTTATTGCGCAGATCTGCTTTGTGTGTGGCTGCATAAAAATGCAGCGCATACATGATATTGTCCCCCTTGATCGGATCTGCTGCCGCCTGATCCACATCCTGTGACCAGGTCGGCGTTCCTACAACGATCACCGCCTTTTTGTCATTTTTGCGAATGGTGGAAATGACACTCTTGGCATAGGATTTGATCTCTTTCCAGCTTGTACCGTTATTCGGCTCATTGCAGATCTCATAAATCACATTGTTGTAACCCTTAAATTCCCTGGACATTTCCCTGAAAAAGGCCTTTGCTTCTTTCTTATGGGAATTCGGATTTCCATCGCTTAAGATATGCCAGTCCACGATCACATACATTTTATGTTTCTTTGCCAGCTTGACTCCTTTTTTGATCAGTTTCTTTAAGTCACTGCGGTTCTTTGCATCTCCGCTGCAGTATCCGTTATACTCTTCGGTATACATCGCCAGGCGCACGACATTTGCTCCCCATTTGTCATGCAGCTGGGCAAAACACTTGTCATTGACGTACTGCGGATACCAGCTCAGTCCATGTGTGCTGACTCCGCGAAGCTGTACTTCATGCCCCTTTTTGTCCACAAGTTTTGTTCCTTTGACGTGCAGCCTGCCTGCCGATGCGTCATAATACGTTGTTGTTTTTGCCTCTGCTATTTGCAGTCCCCCTGTCAAACACAATCCCAGCGCAAGCACACATACCAGTGCAAACCCACGCAGGATTTTTATTTTTTTATTAAAAAAATACATGTTCCACTCCACCCTTCTCCGATGGAAACAGGCGGCTCCACGTTCCATTGGACCGCTGTAACATTCTTAATCAATCGCTGTAACCTTGTAATCTTTCTCTTCTACCGTTTTCTTTAATACATCATCTGCCACTTCCATGGATGAGGTCACAACGGCAGTGCCAGCCTCATGGCTGACTTCTGCAGATGTTACTTCCGGAAGTGCCTCAAGTGCTTTCTTTACGGTTGCCTCACAGTGTCCACACATCATTCCTTCAATATGCATTGTCTTTGTCATTTTTGTTTCCTCACTTTCGCTTATTTTCATTTCTGTCGGTTTTGCTGCCGGTACAGCCTTTTTATTTGCTTTTCCATGTACGGAAAACAGGTTCAGCCGTAATGCGTTGGTCACGACACAAAAGCTCGATAAACTCATGGCTGCCGCGCCAAACATCGGATTTAATTTCCATCCAAATACAGGATACCACACTCCGGCCGCAAGTGGAATCCCTATTACATTATAAAAGAATGCCCAGAACAGATTTTCGTGGATATTCCGAAGCGTTGCGCGGCTTAAACGGATTGCTGCCGGGACATCCCGCAGACGGCTTTTTACCAGAACAACGGATGCCGCATCAATGGCCACATCGGTTCCGGCGCCGATGGCGATTCCGGTGTCTGCACGCGTCAGTGCCGGTGCATCGTTGATACCGTCTCCGACCATGGCAACTCTGCCATGTTCTCTGAGTTTGCGGATCTCCGCCTCTTTTTCTTCCGGCAGAACACCTGCGATCACCTCGTCCACTCCTGCCTGTGCGCCGATGGCTTTTGCTGTGCGCTCGTTGTCCCCGGTCAGCATAATGACTCGGATTCCCATCTCACGCAGCTTAGCTACCGCCTGCGGACTGTCCTCTTTGATCGTGTCTGCTACGGCAACCAGACCGGCACAGGTATGATTCTTGGCAAAAAGCAACGGTGTTTTTCCCTCTTCTGCCAGTTTCTTTGCCTGTTCTGTCATGGCCGCGTCCACGCTTACCTTCTGCTGCATATAAGAAACACTTCCACCCAGCAGCAGATCTTCTCCGCGCACCGCGGAAAGTCCGTTGCCCGGCAATGCCTGAAAATCGTGCACTGCAGTATTGGAAATACCGCTTGCCTTTGCATGCTCCATAACCGCCTTTGCCAGCGGATGTTCACTGGAGCTCTCCAGATCCGCAGCAAGCTGCATCAGCTCCCGCTCCGTATATCCCTTTGCAGGGAGAATGTCCGTCACACGCGGTTCCCCGGTTGTGATTGTTCCGGTCTTGTCCAATGCTACGATCTGCGTTTTTCCTGCATTCTCCAGTGCCACGGCATTTTTGAAAAGGATTCCGTTTTTGGCTCCCATGCCGTTTCCGACCATGATCGCTACAGGTGTTGCAAGTCCCAGTGCACACGGACAGCTGATAACGAGCACGGAAATGCCACGCGCCAGTGCAAACCCGATATCTTTTCCGGCAAGCAGCCAGACGATGACCGTGATTCCTGCAATGGTGATAACCGTCGGTACAAACACACCGGATACTTTATCGGCGATTTTTGCAATCGGCGCCTTGGTGGCTGCCGCATCCGACACCATCCTGATGATCTGGGAAAGCGTGGTGTCTTCTCCCACACGGGTTGCCTCACAGCGCAGGAACCCGGACTGGTTCGTCGTTGCCGCGCTGACGGAGGAGCCTTTCTGTTTGTCGACCGGAATACTCTCTCCGGTGAGTGCTGCCTCGTTGACCGCACTGCTACCTTCTATAACAATTCCATCGACCGGAATATTTTCCCCCGGACGCACGACAAAGATATCCCCCTGCCGCACTTCTGCAATTGACACAGTAACTTCCTGTCCGTCCCGCACCACCGTTGCGGTCTTCGGTGCCAGCCGCATCAGGCTCTTTAAGGCATCGGTCGTCTTTCCTTTGGCATGGGATTCAAGCATTTTTCCGACGGTGATGAGTGTCAGAATCATGGCCGCGGACTCGAAATAAAATTCATGCATATATCCCATGACTGCATCCATATCGCCGCGCACCTGCGCTCCGGTCATGGCAAACAGGGCATACGTACTGTATCCAAACGATGCTCCGGCGCCGAGTGCCACCAGTGTATCCATATTTGGTGCGCCGTGGAGCAGGCTGGTAAAACCGCTCACAAAGAACTTCTGGTTGATCACCATGATGATGATGGTTAAAAGCATCTGCAACATTCCCATTGCCACATGATTGTCTTTCATGGCAGCCGGTACCGGCCAGCCCCACATCATATGTCCCATGGAAAAATACATCAGCACGACAAGAAAGATGACCGATGCGATCAGACGCTTGCGCAGTTTCGGTGTCTCGTGGTCTTTTAATGCTTCTTCCTCTTCTGCTGCGGTCTGTTCTTTTTTTGCGCCTTTGGGTGCTGCGCCGTATCCGGCTGCGACAACTGCATTTACGATTTCCTGATCGGTTGCCGTGCCTTCCACTCCCATGGAGTTGGTCAGCAGGCTGACAGAGCAGGAAGTCACACCCGGCACTTTGGAGACGGCTTTTTCCACGCGGGCGGAGCATGCCGCACAGCTCATGCCGGTCACTTCATATTGCTTCATAGTTGCCTCCTACATTTCTTACTTCATTAATTTTTGTAACATCGTTACTAATTCGTCTACTTTATCGTCCTCGCCGTTTCGGATGCCATCTGCGACGCAGGTACGGATATGTTGTGCCAGCAGGACTTTATTAAAACTGTTGAGTGCCGCATTGGCAGCCGCTACCTGTGTGATGATATCCGGGCAGTAACAGTCTTTTTCTACCATGCCTTTGATGCCGCGGATCTGTCCTTCAATGCGGCTCAGGCGATTGATCATATCTTTCCGTTCCTTCTCGGAACGCTCTTTTTTCTTACAGCATTCACAAGTATGTTCTTTTTCCATTCGGATTATGTCTCCTCTCTCTCCGATACCCTGTATGGGTATCCTTCTGCATCGCATTATATACCCCCTGTGGGTATTATGCAAGAATTATTTTTCTCAATAAAAATGAGTGTCTTCCGGTTTTTGGAAAACACTCATGTATTATTTATTATTCCTCTATGGATACAAAAGGAAATTCTTTTGTGAGATTTCGATCCATCTCCATCATATGCAGAAGACGGCTTGCTGCACCTGACGGATGATTGATTCCAGATTCCCATGCCTCCACAGTCTTACAGGAAACACCAAGATAACTTGCAAATGTCTTTTGCGACATTCCGGTTTCGTTACGAATCTTCTTTACTTCGCTGGCATTGTATTCCTTAACAGGAACAACTGTCACGACACGGCGCGGAAGTTTTTTTTCTTTACTTTTTGCATCCTCAATGGCTTCCTGTAATCCAGCCACAATACTTTCATATACATCGCTCATATTATTTCTTCTCCTATAACTTCAATTTCAATTGTTCAATTAAACTTTTGATACCATTACGTTCAGCTTGCGACAGATTTTCTTTTTCATTTTTAGAATACACGGTAATCAAATAAATAACCTCTTGAACCACAAAATCCACATAGCAAACACGGGCACTGCCACTTTTCCCTTCATTTGCAAAAGGAATTCTGATCTTTCGAAGTCCTCCTGTTCCCTTTATTACCGGATGTAAATCAGAATTTTCCAGCAATTCTAATTCCAGCTTTCTTAAATCTTCATCCTTAAACCCAAGTTTATCCCAATTCCTGGAAAATTCGCGTGTCTGTATAAATGTTCTGACCATCTTTTCTCCTTTACATTACCCTATTCAATAGTAGTATGTCAAGTTATCATGTAACCCTTCATTCTGTTTTTTAAATTTCATGGAGTCGTGGGAGAATCCCCCGTGATTTGTTCCTGTTGACATTTACTAATATAATATTCAGAAACAATATAACTTTATGAAATAACATTATCAAACACGTTTTTACCTGTCAAGAACAATTTCTATTATTTTCTCCAAAAGTGTGGTATGCTCTGTCATAGATTATATTTAAATGAGGAAGAAAACATTGAAAAAATTAGTACAAAGATTATTATTCGGAATCGGCATCCTATCCCTTGGCATCACGTTCACCGGTTGTCATGCCAGCCATTCACAGACGGATTCACAAAAAACTATTTCCAGACAGACAGAACCGCAGGCCGGACCAACAGAAACGGAAACTTCTTCCACGCTTTCTCTGATTGACGCTTCCGGCATGACATTAGAAAGCCGCATCCACACATCGGACGGTTACACAAGAACCAAAGAAGCCGACGGAAGTCTTGCAGAGTTTTTGCGAAACTATGCCATGGAGCCTGATCAAAGTCCCGTTCTATTATATGACGGCAGTAAAAAACGCAATCAAAAGGCTCATGTTGCCGTATTTGATCTCCCACTTGAACATGAGGATCTCCAGCAATGCGCGGATTCCGTCATCCGGGTATATGCAGAATATTTTTGGAGTACAAAGCAATACGATCGCATTGCTTTTCATTTTACGAATGGATTTGACGCCCAGTATACGAAGTGGGCAGACGGTTACCGTATCCGTGTAAACGGAAATAATGTAAGCTGGATCAAAAGTGCACAGCCGGACACTTCCTACGACAGTTTGAAAGACTATCTGCGTATCGTTTTTTCTTATGCCGGTACCGCCTCCATGGATACCGAAGCACAGCCGATCCCGCTATCTGATCTGCAGGTGGGAGATGTGTTTTTAAAAGGCGGAAATCCGGGGCATGTTGTGATGGTCGTTGATCTGTGCGAAAATGCAGACGGCAAAAAAGCCTTCCTGCTTGCACAGGGATATATGCCGGCACAACAATTTCATGTATTAAAAAATCCGGCGCACGAAGATGACCCATGGTATTATGAAGATGAAGTCACCTATCCGTTTCACACGCCGGAATATACCTTCCAGAAGGGAAGCTTAAAACGATTAAATTATGGGATTACCCACACTGCTCCTGAATAAGCCTGTGGATTTCCTCTGTGTCTTTATCCAGTGCCACTTCCAGTTCCCCATACAGCAGATTCTCTGCCAGTTTAAAATAACGCCCATCCACCGCCGTAACTTTTCTGCCCTGCCGGACACGCTCTTCTTTCCGGTCGCAGATCAGTTTGATGATCCCCACCAGACGCTCCGGATCATTGCTGGTGATAGTACAGTTTTTTAGAATCTGTATCTGAAAAATCCAGATGCACCAGATCCTTTACCTCACATACTCCGTTTGCAGCTTTGACAATAAATTCTCCTATCTGATACAAGATAATTCCCCCTTTTCCCTGTATTTCTATTGTACCACAAGGAAAAGAGGGCATTCAAAGGTCGAATTCAACGAAAATTTCTCATTATGAGGTTAGGGACGTTGCACAATTTTTCAAAATCTGTCTCACTTTTGAAGCTGCTGCAACACGGGCTTTCTTTCCCTTATCAATCTGCGTAAGTACCTCTGACCACGCATCATACAACCGATCTAAGTCACCATTCTTTGCATTTTTCCACTGTGTTTCATCGGACTGTAAATTTTCCAGATAATCTCTAAACTCAGCCACCATATGATGAACATCATGTTCCTTTCCAGATACTCCATAACTTGTGCCTGGATACATATTGAATGCATCCAGGCAATACCCCAACGTTCTCCCGATCTCTGTGTCTTTTTCTCCGGATTCACACTTGCTTAATCGAATCATCTGATCCCCTATGTATGCCAGTTCCCCCTGAAACATCTGATCCACAACCTTTTGGTTCCATGTTATAGACGCGTTTTTATTCTGTATCACCCTGTACTGATAAACATTTGCTGATACGGATACTATACATACCGCAATTGTGATTACCAACGCAATTTTTTTCTTCATCTTATCCCTCCCACCAAATGAAAATCTTCCATTTTGATATGCCCTTGCTATCACATAGGATGGTTCATAAAATGCACTACAATTATAATTATCATATTTCCTCTTCCAGTGCATAGTCTTTTATCCAGTCATCTTCTACTTTTAGCGGATTTTCACAAAATCTGGTAATACTGTAGCATTTTTCAAACAGAAAATCAATCGTTTTCCTCACCTTGGTTGTTTTTGGACGGTAACTATAAATTTTCATGTTCTACTATGAATAGTACCCACAATTTCACGTAAAATCAATGTAAATGATTTATAATGTTGAACTCAAACGTACATTCCGGGTCACTACAGTGGTATTTTGGCTTAAAATGGGCAATCTTAAGAAATTACGAGAAAAGAAAAAACTTTCACAAGGTCAATTATCAATCAGATCCGGTGTAAACCTTCAAACGATAAAGGCGTACGAACAGCGTACTCGCAACATCAATCATGCACAGGGAGATATTTTGAACCGACTGGCAAATGCTTTGGATTGTGCAATTGAGGATCTGTTAGAAGATGATCCTGCTTCGAGAGCATAAGAAAAGGACCACCTCATCACTGAGATGGTCCTTAAATAGGCAATTATACATTTACGTGTTTAGAAGAAACAAAACGTTTCTTTCCAGCTTCAAACTGTTCTGGGTACATTCGCTGTACCACGGATTCATCCACATTTGCAACAAGCATGTTATACACTGCTTCAATATTGCTTTCATTCCTGCTTTCATTCCTGATCCGTTTTGCTTCATAATCAAGTATTTCTCCACCCATAACAGAATCAACTCCTTCCTTCACGTTATCGTATTTATTGGTTAATGATTGTGCTACCTTGTCACACATTGCTTTGATTGCAGATTTTTCAAATTCCGATATTTTGCCTTGTTGAACCAACGATTCCAACTGATCCCACAACTTAAGCTATGTATTTTTCATATCTTCAATCAACGCATGATCTTTTTCCATTTTTTCAAGTGAGTAATTGAAAAAATAAAACGGAATTAAGAAAAACAACTTCTTACTAAGCATATCATCCAAACTGTAATCTTTGATCTTTACAATTGGAATTTTATAGCTTACAGTTCCTCCAGGTGTATTTACCACAATTTCATGGGAATCTGGTGTACTATCATTGCATCTTAAATATAAAATTCCAGATGCAGGCATTGTGAATACCGTTTTTGAAACATCTGATTCTGCAGTAGTAATTGCAATCTGCGTCGAATACTCAAAAATCCGTACCGTCATTGTGCCGTCTACGCTACTTTGACATTCAATGTGATACCGTCTTGAGTTACCGATTGTAAAATTTGAATCTGTGATTCGCTTTTCATCGGCTCCTGTTGTGATAAACACTTCATTCTGATACAGTTCCACATTCTCTGTTTCCTGCCAATTTTCTCCAAACATTTCGTTTACCAATGGGACAATCAATCGTTTACAGTCCGTCAGTAATGTGCGAAATGAGTCATCATAAGGTGTTCCATAATTGCTCATATCTTAGATATCCTCTCTTTCCCTACTTAAGTAGAATTATAATTTTATCTATATAAACAGGGAAAGTTTGGGCATCCCTGATTGTTTTCAGGGAATATCCCTTATTCATTTAGTCTTTATCAGACTTTGTTGTATATGCAGCCACGAGCATCTGCCGAGACTACATTTCTTGTACTATAATACTTTTACTTTACACATATATTATAGCATATGCCGTGAAATCTGCAATATACATTCACCGGCATTCAGACTTCAAGACCGTATCGGTATCTACAGACTCTTTTTCCTCGACTCAAACTTAATACATATTCATTATAAGGCAGAACGCGTGTTCTTGCAAGAAAAATCCTTTTCAACTTCTCCATTCGTTTACTCTATTGATAATAGTATGAACTGGTTTTTTGTCGCATTTCGACTTCTCAAGGTAAATGCAAATTTTTAATCCTTTTTGCATTTACTTTGAGAATAAGTCCTAACATCATTAGATGCCATGAGCTTTGCCCTTGATTTAAGCGGCAATTTTGAATTTTGTTCATAATAAAACAGGCACAAAGTAGAGCCAAAAAACCTATTTTATGCCTGTCATACTAAATGCAAACCTATTTTGCATTAGGTTTGCAAATTAACCTTTTTTTCATAAACATTACCTCTTTTATGTGCAATTATTTAACATTAATTCCGCAGTGTCGTAAATCTACAACCGACACGTTCTTAACTTTAAACGTATATTTATGAATACCTTTTTTAATTACTTTATTTGCCGGGGATCTGTACTGATAAATCAGTTTACCCGGACAGGAAGCATAGGTATAAAACGGATAAGCCAGATCTGCTCCCATCGTATTTACAGTATATCCCTTTACAATAATGGTATTTCCACTGTAGGAAAGAGATTGGGTTACAAACTTGATTTCATCTTCTTCATAGTCGCTCAGCTTGGTGCTGACCTTCAAGGAATATGTATTTGCCTTTGGAGACACTGCCTTACTCGTCTTTGCATCATTTTTGTTTTCGATCATTTCGACTTTCGCCTTATATTTTGCCGAACCTGCTCCTTTTGCCTTATAAGTAAATGTGTATTTACTTGTGGCAGCACTTGTAAAAGTCTTGATCTTTTTTGAGCCTTTATAAACATAAATTTTGGAAACACCACGGACTCCTGCACCGCCATTATTGACATCCACCTGAATGCCAGCCTGATCCGCAGACATCTTCGTCACTTCAATCTTCGGCTCTTTTTTTACGACTGTTTTATACACCGGTTCATCCGTAACGGTGATTTTTGCTCTAACCTTAAGGCGTGGCAGCGTTTTCACATTCTTGTTTTCTTCTTTTATATA
>ERZ772861.2749-NODE-2749-length-11462-cov-6.639081_pt1 | contig 11462 bp, 10 predicted proteins | sample MGYA00512135_ERZ772861 | MGnify/ENA primary metagenome ERZ772861 (study PRJEB29015, sample SAMEA2737700) | human gut metagenome | biome: human gut; feature: human-associated habitat; material: faeces | place: China | collected 2012 ...
TCAGGTTCTAATCGGGGCAACTCGGTGGAGGTTCAAGTCCTCTTATCCGCACTCTTGAACGACAGCTTTCAAAAAGGCTGTCGTTTTTCTTTTACCCGTAGTCCTTTTGGAAACTTTCTATCAGCGGATAAGAGGGCTTGAACAGGGCGGCGGTGCGCAGCACCGCAAGCAATCAGCCCAGTGGGCTGTTGCTTAGCCCGCGGTTTCCAACCCCTAGGAATGTCTAACAAGAGGACTGCCACTGCCGGAGAATCTCCTGTACCGCGTTGGTTGAAGCGATATTCACATAAAGCCTTTCTGAAAACATCCTCAGCGGATAAGAGGACTTGAGCAGCAGCTTTTACAGAGCTCTGGCCCGGAAAAACCTCTCAGTCAAAGCCTGTCGGCTTTGCCAGCTCCCCTGATAGGGGAGCCCTTGGCATATCGGCCAGGCCCACGCTGGACGAACAAAGCTCGATTTATCGGAAGCAATCGTGCTCCGCTGCCTAGATTCACGGCAGCTTGACAAGGTGCATTGTCCAGAAGCTGCTGCCCTCTGTAGCGAGGCCCGCCATTTTGCGCCACATTGGGCTTCCAGCGTCCAGCTCAGAGTTTCCCGGCTCGCCAGAGGCTCTCCTACCAGGGGAGCTGGCTGCGAAGCAGACTGAGAGGTTGTACGAAGGACAGCATTGAACGGAGAAAGGACCCCCATGCAGATAAACGACCTCTTCGGCGCAGCAGCCGCCTTTGAAACCGTACGGATGCCGGACGGCACGGAAGCGGCCATTCCAACAGAACACGCCGCAGTTATCTATGTAAATGAACAGCCGGCCTTCCGGGTGGTATGCACCCCCCAGCTTCTGCCGCAGCTGGCGCTGGGGCGGCTGCTGACCGAAGGATGGATCGCCTCCGCAGAGGAAGTGGAACAAATTTCCGTCTGCGCGGAAGGCTTGAAAGTCAACATCTACCTGAACCACCCGCTGACGGCCCGCCGCGCGGCGGCACAGGAAATTTCCAGCTGCTGCACCGACAATGTCGCACTGGGCAGTCCGGTGGAAGTGCAGCCGCTGCGCACGGTGCCGCATCTGGACGTACAGCCGGAGTGGGTGGACGCCCTCGCCGCCGCCATGAGCGCGGGCCTGCCGCTTTATCAGGCCACCCATGCAGTCCACAGCTGCTTTGTGCTGCACGAGGGCTGCATCCTCTGCGCCTGCGAGGACATCGGACGCCACAACGCACTGGACAAGGCCGTGGGCAGCGTGCTTCTGGCCGGTGTCCCCCTCAGCGAATGCGTGCTCTACACCAGCGGCCGCGTACCGATGGATATGGTGCGCAAAGCCATCCGGGCCGGCGTTCCGGCACTGGTCAGCAAGACCATGCCCACTGTCCAGTCGCTGGAGTTGGCCGCAGAATACGGCCTGCAATTCGTGTGCGGCCGGAAACACCCCTTAACTTTGAAGGAACGTACAAAATAAAAGTTACAAAACAAAGAACGCTTACAGTTCGCGTTGACTTACTTCCGGCCTGAGTGATAATATATTAACGAAGAGACCGCTCCGCTTGTTGCAGCAGGCAGAGCGGTCATTTTTGTGTTTGGGAGTTTTCCCAGACGACCAAAAAACAGGCAGGTGATAACATGAAGCAGGCAACCAACCCGTTTGCGCCCGTTTCGCTGTGGCGCAAGCGGCTGCCGGGCTATGCGGCCATGGGCGCTGCGACAGTCGCAATGGCGGTAGGTCTTATCGCAATGCAGCACGCGCGCACCACGGTTGCAGGTACCCTGCTGCCGGTGTCGGAGGCGGATGCAGCCGCCTACGGCATCAGCGCAGTGTACCAGCTCGACAATGGCAGCTATCGCGTGGAGGGCTCTCAGAAGGGCTTCCAGAGCGATGTGCAGGCTGCCGTGACCCTTGACGCCGAGGGCAATGTTTCCGCTGTCGAGATCCTCTCGCAGGCAGAGACGGACAGCCTCGGCGGCCAGTGTGTCAACCCGGAGTTCACGTCCCAGTATCAGGGCGCAGCTCCCTTTACGCTGGCAGGCAAAAGCTATACTGTGACCGACCCCCTGACCGGTGCCGCCTATGCCGCTGCCGGTGCGGCGGAGGAGCAGCCCGCTGCTGCGGAGGATTTTGACCCCGCGCAGTGGAACGTGTCCGACACCTCTCCCGAGGCCGAGGCCACCCGCAGGATGTACGCAGCAGGTCTGACCCTCTCGGCACTGAACGGCGAGCCTCCGGCTGATGAGCTGGCTCCGCCGCTGGATTCCAGCGCTGAGGCTGTGGCACGCCGCAAGCTCTACGCTGCCGGTCTGAGCAAGAGTGCGCAGGACGGTGAGGAGCAGGCTCTGCCCTATGCGGACTGGTCCGCAGAAAAGCAGGCCGCTTATCAGCTGGCACAGGCCGAACTGACCACCGGGCAGACCAGTGCCGGCGCTGTCAGCGCAGACCTGACCGAGGTTGACGCCCTTTCCGGCGCGACCATCACTTCGACCGCCGTCACCAACATCGTCAACAACTCGTATTTCTATGTAACTGAGGTGCTCCGCGCAGAGTGACCTCAACGGAGGAATGGAACCTATGGCAAAAACTGATTTTCTGACGGCTGACATGACCCGCCGTCAATTTATGAAGATCTCGGGCAAGAGCCTTGCAGGGCTCACCCTCTCCGCATCCATGCTGTCCCTCTTCGGCTGCTCGCAGAAGCAGGTGGACAGCGGCGCAGTGGCTACCTGGGCGCTGCCCCAGGGCCTGCTGGTGGTCAACGCCGACCTGTGTACCGGCTGCCAGCGCTGCGAGATCAACTGCACGCTGACCAACGATGGTGTGTGCTCCTCTTACATCAGCCGTATGAAGATCCAGCGCCGTCTGAATCTGGACGGTGCCGGCAACGGCCTGCTGTCCGGCAACGACAACTGCTTTGTCTACTTCCCGGATACCTGCCGCCAGTGCGAGGACCCCGCCTGCGGCAACGCCTGCCCGCAGAAGGCCATCACCACCGACGACCGCGGCATCCGCGTAGTGGATACCGACAAGTGCATCGGCTGCGGTGCCTGCCATGATGCCTGCCCGTGGCACATGCCCACCGTCAACCCCGAGACCGGCAAGTCCTCCAAGTGCATCGCCTGCGGTGCCTGCGTGGCAGGCTGCCCGTCCGGCGCTCTGTCCATCGTGGACTGGGATGCCGTTACCAGCGCAGCACAGGCTGCATACTTGGATCTGTAAGGAGGAACTACAATGGCTGAAAGTTATGGCTGGGCAGGCAAGATCCTGCGCGTCAACCTGACCACCGGCGAGATCACCACGCAGGATGACGAAAAGTACCATAAGTATATCGGCGGTATGGGCATGGCCTACCGCATTATGTATGAGGAAGCTCCCATGGAGCTGGACCCCTATGACGAGAAGGCTCTGGTCATCTTTGGTGTCGGCCCCCTGACCGGCGCAGGCGTGCCCTGCTCCGGCCGTATGAACGTGACCTTCCGCTCTACTTGGTCCAAGGGTCACTCTATTATCGATGCACACATGGGCGGCCACATCGGCTCCATGCTGAAGTATGCCGGTTACGATGGCATCGTGATCAGCGGCATCTCCGAAAAGCCCGTCTACCTGCGCATCGAGGACGGCAATGTCTCTCTGGAGGACGCAAGCGAGATTTGGGGCAAGGGCACCTTTGCTGCCAATAAGTGGATGGTAGAGCAGAACGGCCGCGAGTTCGAGACCGCTTCCATCGGCCCTGCCGGTGAGAATCTGGTGGACTACTCCACCCTGAACACCAGCTTCGGCAACTCCGGCGGCGCCGGTCTGGGCGCTGCCATGGGCAACAAGAAGCTGAAGGGTCTGGCCATCCGCGGCACCGGCAGCGTCAAGGTGGCTGACCCCAAGAAGGTGCTGGAGCTCTCCAACTACATGATGGGCAACCTGATCGGCGGCAACAACAACCACAACGTGCCCGCACAGCCCCAGAGCTGGGCAGAGTACAGCGCCACCTCCGGCAAGAACCGCTGGTCCGGCGCGCCCGGCCGTATGTGGAAAAAGGCTCCCGGCGGCCCCGTGGATACCGGCGAGCAGCCCTACAACGATATCAACAAGGTGGCTCTGCGCTGCTTCAAGGGCTACTTCGACTTCGGCGCTCCCGCTGCCGAGTACACCGTGAAGAACGGCGGCTGCTCCTCCTGCCCCATCCGCTGCTACACCGAGTATGACGTAGATCCGCTGGCAGATTACGATCTGCCCACCCACAACTCCAACACCTGTATGCCCGTGCTGTACGGCACCCGCGTCTACCCGGACGGCGTGCACGACTTCAAGTACGAGGGCGACGGCACCATGGTCATCAATCTGGCATGGTCTCATGCTGTGGACGACATGGGTCTGTGGGACAACTACGGCAACCTGAACCGCGACCTGCAGTGGATCCTGCGGATGCCGCGCGAGGAGGCCACCAAGTACATCAGCGAGGCCGAGTACGACTCTCTGCCTTGGGAGTGGGAGAAGGCCGGCGATCCCCGCTGGGAGGTCGAGCTGATCCGCCGCATGGCTTACGGCGAGGGCGACCTGTCCGTCATCGCCAAGGGCACGCTGGCCATGATGGAAAAGTTCGGCCTGCCCAAGAGCTGGCTGGACCGCGACGACGGCGCTACCAACTCCAACCTGATCTACAACGGCTTCCCCAACCACCACGGCCCTGCTGAGGCATGGCAGGTTGGTATGCTGTACAACCTCGTCTACAACCGTGACTGCATGATCCACGAGATCGTCTGCGAGACCGGTTCCGGCGCACCCTACGAGGTGACTAAGAAGGTCATGGAGGACTTCTTCGGCGAGGGCTGCTACGATAAGGCCAAGGCCTACACTCCCATCAACGAGAACAAGGCAAAGCTGGCTGCCTACTGCGTCAACGATAAGAACTTCCACGACTCCGCTACCCTGTGCAACTGGATGTGGCCCATGACCCAGTCTCCCTCCAAGGAGCGCGACTACCACGGCGATCTGGACCTGCAGGCAGACTTTATGACTGCTGTTACCGGCGAGACCTATACCCAGGCCGGTCTGCAGGAGGACGGCGCCCGCATCACCCAGATGCTGCGCGCGATGACCGCCATCAGCTTCCAGCAGAACTGCGGCAGCGCAAACCTGCGTCAGGAGCACGATGCCATCTGCGATTGGGTGTTTGATAAGGACCCCGACTTCAAGGCATTTGAGGAAGGCACCACCAAGCTGGATCGTGCCGACATGGAGAAGGCAAAGGATCTGTTCTACGACATCTTCGGCTGGGACCGCACCACCGGTGTGCCCACCCGCGAGACGCTGGAAAAGTATGATCTGGCTGACATGGCCGATGATCTGGAAAAGCGCGGCATCTACGCACAGAACACCGCAGCAGCTGAATAAATCCCATAGAAAGAGGAAAGACCGTCATGTTGTTTGGCAGACGTAAACCCGGCTACACCACCACGGTGGATGGCAACGTAGACCCGGAGCAGGCCGTTCTGGAACTGCAAAAGGCAGAACTGGCCGCCAAGAAAAAGCCCAAGGCAGAGGTGTTCGACATCGACGCCGCAAGCGAGACTGCCCGCCGCCTGAAGGAGACCGGCAGCACCTTTGACGGCAGCGCCGCCAAGACCGGTGAGGATGTGATCGCCGCAGTGGAGCGGGAGACCGCCGAACTTGCCGCAAAGCAGGCCGCCGAGGCCGCACCCGAAGCCGCCGAATCTGCGCAGCCCGATGCTGCAAAGCCGGAACTGCTGGATTTTCTGGCCGGTGAGCCGGAAGCGGAAAACGATCCCTTTGCGGATCAGCCCACCAAGACCGCCCCGGAGCTGCCGGAGCTGACCCCTGCACAGGAACTGGCCGGTTACATCCGTGCCCGCTCTGCGGCTGCGCTGATTACCCCCCACGCTTTGCTGCTGGAGGAAGTGGAAAACGCCGACGAGCTGCTGGCGCAGATGCCCGCAGACCCCCAGTGCACCGATATCGTCACCCGCGCGGGCGCAAAGGACACCTACTACTACTCCAACGCCAACATGAGCGATAACTACGCCATGATCGCGCAGCTCATCGAGGACAAGGATCTGTGTGTGATGTTCGCCGAGATGGTGCGGTTCAACGCCCGCATCTACCCCAGCGCCACCCCGCTCAAGTACTTCCAGCGCTCCCCCTACGGCCTTGCACCGGAGGTCATCGAGCAGACTTGGAAGGCCATGCAGGAGAACCCGGAGTATGCCGATATCGAGGAGCTGACCAACAACCAGAACGAGCGGTTCCTCTTTTCCACCAAGCACCTCACCCGCCGCTACGCCAAGGCTATCAGCGACGTGGACGATTTCTGCGATTAAACCATAAACTACAATTGAATCAGGGTATAAGAGCTTCTTTGAGCAAAGGCGTCTAAACTCTCACAAAGAGCAGGACACCGCGCCGCAATGCTGCACCCGCAAGGGCGGGCATTCAAGGGTGGCGGGGGAAACCCCACCGCCTTCCCGCAGAAGAAACGCTGCAATTTGAAAAAAAGAACTCCTCCCATCTTCACAGGTGCTTTTTGGCTGTGTGCTGCCGCTGCAAGGGCGGCGCATAGCCAAAGGCTGCCACCGGCGTAGCAGACTGCAAACTGCCGCAGCCGGTTTTGTGGGGATATTCTGCGGAGGCGTTTTGATTTTCCGGTCAAGACGTCTCCGCTTCTTTTTCACCTGCCTTTTTTGAAAAAAGAATACCCCCGCCGGTGTCCCTGTCTGAGCCATAGCAGAAGGGGAGAGCGGCGGGTCTATGGAGGAAGTTATAATGAACCAGCCTTTCTGCTCCCCCGTCAAGGCGCTGCGCAGCGTGCTGGACGCGGCAGCGCTTCTGCCTTCTCCGTCCCCGGAGACCATCCCGCTGGAAGCCGCCTGCGGGCGCATTGCTGCCGCCGACCTCTGCGCCCGGATGGACCAGCCCCCCTTTGACCGCAGCCCGCTGGACGGCTACGCCCTGCACAGCGCGGATACCGCCGGTGCAAGCCGGGAGACCCCGGTCACCCTGCCGGTGGTGATGAAGCTTTACGCGGGCGATGCCCCGGCTGTGGTGCTGCCCGCAGGCTGTGCTGCCCGCATCATGACCGGAGCCCCCCTGCCGGAGGGCGCGGACTGCGTTTTGATGCAGGAACTGACCGACAGCGGCGAAGAGACCGTACAGCTCTATGCCGCCGTAAAACCGCTGCAAAACGTGGTGTTCCGGGGGGAAGATGTGGCCGCAGGCGCGGTCATTGCGCCTGCCGGTACGGTGCTCACCCCCGCCCATCTGGGCGTGCTGGCCGGGCAGGGCTACGCCGAAGTAGCCGTCTGCCGCCCGCTGACTGTGGGTATCCTTTCCACCGGCAGCGAACTGCTGGAACCCGGCGCACCGTGGGCACCCGGTAAAATTTACGATGCCAACGGCATCCAGAACGCCGCCCGGCTGCGTCAGCTGGGCTTTGCCGTGGAGCGGCAGCAGTGCTCCGATGACCCGGAGGTCATCGCCGGTAAAATGCAGGAGCTGCTGACCCGCTGCGATGCCGTCATCACCAGCGGCGGCGTCTCCGTAGGGCAGAAGGATTATCTGCCCCTTGTGCTGGAAAAGCTGGGTGCACAGCTTGTGGTGGAGGGGGTAGCCCAGAAGCCCGGCAGCCCCATGCTGGCGGCAACACTGGGCGGCAAGCTGGTGTTCTGCCTGTCCGGCAACCCCTTTGCCGCCGCCGCCACGCTGGAGCAGTACGCCATCCCCGCGCTGCTGCGCGCCGCCGGGCGGCGGGAGGAGAGCTGCATCCCCACCCGCACCGTCTGCACCCTGACCAATGGCTTTTCTAAACCCAGCAAGGGCAACCGCTATCTGCGGGCGACTGCCTGCGGCGGCAAGGTGACACTGCCCGGCGCAGGCAACACCGAGGCGCACTCCTCCGGTGCACTGTCTGCCATGATGGGCTGCAACTGTCTGGTGGAGATCCCCGCCGGTAGCGGGCCGGTAGAACCCGGTATGGAAGTGGAGGTGCTTTGCTTTGTACAGTGAACAAAAACAGGCGCTGGCCGAAACGCAGGCGCTCAAACGCCCGGCGGTGCTGGCCGTCAGCGGGGTGCACAACAGCGGTAAGACCACCCTGCTGGAAAAGTTGCTGCCCGTGCTGCGCAGCCGTGGGCTGAAGGTTGGCATCATCAAGCACGACGGCCACGATTTTACCCCGGATGTGCCCGGCACCGACAGCTACCGTCTGCGGGAAGCCGGTGCCGAGGGCGTGGCGGTCTACTCCGGCACGCGCTACCTGCTGACCGAGGAATTCCGCCTGACCGAGCAGGACCTGCTTGCCCTGTTCGAGCGTCACGGCTACGACCTTGTGCTGCTGGAGGGGTTCAAATCCAGCGGCTGGCCGAAGATCGAGGTGGTGCGCAGTGCCATCTCGGATGCGCCCGTCTCCTTCCAGCCGCTGGCGGTGGTGGGGGATATCCCCGGCGCAGATTTTGACCTGAACGATATTCCGGCACTGGCAGACTGGATCGAAGCCCAGATGCCCGCGCTGTAAGGAGAATGCCATCATGAAACTGATCCGTACTGTTGACGCGGCAGGGCAGGTGCTCTGCCATGATATCACCCAGATCATCCCGGGCGAGTACAAGGATGCCCGCTTCCGCAAGGGGCACGTCATCCAGCCCGAGGATATCCCTGTGCTGCTTTCCATCGGCAAGGAGAACCTTTACGTCTGGGAAAAGCACCCCGGCATCCTCCATGAGGACGAAGCAGCCGCCCTGCTGTACAAGGCCGCTGCGGGCAAAAATATCCACGGCACTGCGCCGAAAGAGGGGAAGATCGAGCTGATCGCGGACTGCGATGGCCTGTTGAAGATCAACCGCAGGGCACTTCTGGCTGTAAACAGCACCCCGCAGATGATGATCGCCACCATCCACGGCGACCTGCCGGTGAAAAAGGGGCAGAAGCTGGCCGGTACCCGCATCATCCCGCTGGTCATCGAGCAGGAGAAGATGGACGCTATGCAGGCCGCTGCCGGGGCAGAGCCTATCCTGAACGTGTTGCCCATGCAGGCCAAGAAGGTGGGCATCATCACCACCGGCAGCGAGGTATTCAAGGGACGCATCGAGGATAAATTTACCCCCATCCTGCAAAGCAAGCTGGCGGTCTACGGCTGCGAGATGGTTTTCCATAAGGTCTGCGATGACGACCCCGCCGGGATCACCGCTGCCATTTTGGAGGCCAAGGCCGCAGGGTGCGAGCTGATCTTTACCACCGGCGGCATGAGCGTAGACCCCGACGACCGCACCCCGCTGGCCATCAAGAACACCGGGGCGGATATCATCACCTACGGCGCCCCGGTGCTGCCGGGAGCCATGTTCCTTGTCAGCTATCTGGACGGTGTGCCGGTGTGCGGCCTGCCCGGCTGTGTGATGTACGCCAAGCGCACCATCTTTGACCTGCTGCTGCCCCGTCTGCTGGCGGATGACCCCATCACCGCTGAGGATATCGCCCGCTTGGGCGAGGGCGGCCTGTGCCTGAACTGCGAAGTGTGCCACTGGCCGAACTGCGGCTTTGGGCACTGCTGAAACCCTCTCAGTCAAAGCCTTTCTGCTTTGCCAGCTCCCCCGAAGGGGGAGCTTTACTAAGGTGAAAAAATATGAGTGAAAATAATCTGACACATTTTGATGCCGCCGGGAACGCCGTGATGGTGGATGTGAGCGCAAAGCCTGTCACCACCCGGGAAGCTACTGCACACGGCATTATTACCATGAACGCCGAGGCCTTTGCCGCCGTGCAGAGCGGCACCGTGAAAAAAGGCGATGTGCTGGGTGTGGCGCGCATTGCAGGCATCATGGCCACCAAACGCACCAGTGAGCTGATCCCTCTGTGCCATCCGCTGCCCCTGACTAAGGTGGGCATCGAGTTCCGTCTGCTGCCCGAGCGGCAGGCGGTGGAAGCCCTGTGTACCGTCAAGACCAGCGGCGTGACCGGCGTGGAGATGGAAGCCCTGACCGGCGTTTCCACCGCGCTGCTTACCATCTACGATATGTGCAAGGCCGTGGATAAGGGCATGGAGCTGGGCGAGATCCATCTGGTGGAAAAGACCGGCGGCAAGAGCGGCCACTATATCCGGGCGGAGGGCGGCTATGTTTGATCGTTACCAGCGCGAGATCCATTACCTGCGCTTGTCGGTGACCGACCTGTGCAACCTGCGCTGCCGCTACTGCATGCCGGACGGCGTGGAAAAGCTGGAGCGGGAAGCCGTGCTGACCTACGAAGAATTTCTGCGCTTGGCTGCGCTGTTTGCCCAGTGCGGCATCGACACCGTGCGGGTGACCGGCGGCGAGCCGCTGGTGCGCAAGAACGTGGCACAGCTGGTGGCAGGACTTAAAGTGACCCCGGGCATCCGCCGGGTCACCCTGACCACTAACGCTGTGCTGCTGGCAGAGCAGCTGTCTGCATTGCTGGACGCCGGGCTGGACAGCGTGAATATCAGTCTGGATACCCTGCGCCCGGAGGTATTCCACCAGATCACCGCCCGGGACGATTTTGCCGCCGTGCAGGCGGGCTTGCAGGCGGCGCTGGAAAGCGGCCTGCCCGTCAAGCTGAACTGTGTGCCGCAGGCGGGCATCAACGAGGGCGAACTGGAACAGCTCGCTGCACTGGCAAAGGACAACGCCCTGCAGGTGCGGTTCATTGAGATGATGCCCATCGGCTACGGCGCTGCCATGCCCTGCATCTCCGGCCCGGAGCTGCGGGCGCGGTTTGCCCGGCGCTGGCCGGAGCTTGCGCCCCTTTCCACTGCGCAGGAGCACGCTTTAGGCGACGGCCCGGCGGTGTACTACACCGTGCCGGGCTGGCAGGGCAGCATCGGCTTTATTGCAGCGGTGCACGGCAAATTCTGCGCTTCCTGCAACCGGGTACGGCTGACAAGTCAGGGCTTTTTGCGCCCCTGCCTTGCCAGCGAGACCGGGTGCGACCTGCGCGCACTGCTGCGCGGCGACGCGGACGATGCGCAGCTGCTGACCGCTATCCGGGAGACCATCTGGGCAAAGCCCCGGGAACACCATTTTAACGATAGTTCCATGCCCGCTACCCGCGGGATGTATCGCATTGGAGGATAAATAACTATGGGTAAGCTTCTGGCAATCTGCACCAGCCCCAAGCGGGGCACCGTAAAAACCGAGGTACCCAGCGCCGTTTTGACCCCGGAATGGGGCATCGTGGAGGACGCCCACGGCGGCAACTGGCACCGTCAGGTCAGTATGCTCAGCGCCGAAAAAATTGAGGCCTTCCGCAAGAAGATCTGGGTGGACTACGGTGCCTTCGGCGAAAATCTGGTCATCGAGGGCTTCGATTTCCGCAATCTGCCGGTGACCAGCCGGTTTGCCATCGGGGATGTGGTGCTGGAAATGACCCAGATCGGCAAAGAATGCCACAACGACTGTGTCATCAAGCAGCAGACCGGCGAGTGCATCATGCCCCACGAGGGCGTGTTCGCCCGGGTGCTCA
>ERZ772861.2751-NODE-2751-length-11461-cov-4.167456_pt1 | contig 11461 bp, 9 predicted proteins | sample MGYA00512135_ERZ772861 | MGnify/ENA primary metagenome ERZ772861 (study PRJEB29015, sample SAMEA2737700) | human gut metagenome | biome: human gut; feature: human-associated habitat; material: faeces | place: China | collected 2012 ...
GGTCCGAGATACGCAGTGCCTGCTGCATATTGTGGGTGACGATGACGATGGTGTACTTCTCCTTCAGCTCCATCGCCAGCTCCTCTATCTTGGAGGTGGAAATGGGATCCAGCGCACTGGTCGGCTCATCCATCAGCAGCACATTCGGTTCCACCGCCAGCGCCCGCGCAATGCACAGCCGCTGCTGCTGACCGCCGGAAAGTCCCAGGGCATTCTTCCGCAGGCGGTCTTTTACCTCGTCCCATATGGCGGCATCCCGCAGCGAGCGCTCCACGATCTCATCCAGCTCCGCTTTCTTGCGGATGCCATGTGTCTTGGGGCCGTAGGCCACATTATCGTATATGCTCATCGGGAAAGGATTCGGCTTCTGGAATACCATGCCGATCTGCCGCCGCAGCTCACTTACCTCCACCTCAGGCGCGTAAATATCCTGCCCCAGATAGAACACATTGCCTGTAATGCGTACTCCCTTTACAAGGTCGTTCATGCGGTTCAGCGTTTTTAATAGGGTGGATTTTCCGCAGCCAGAAGGCCCAATAAAGGCCGTAATACTCTTTTCCGGTATCCCCATATTGATATGGTGCAGCGCCTGATGGTTCCCATACCACAGGTTCAAGTCCTGCACGCTTATGATATCACTCATTGTTCTTCTCCCTTCCAAAGCGCTTTGTCACCACTCCGGCCGCGATATTCAGCAACAGCGTCATCGCCATCAAAATCGAGGCAATGGCAAAGGCCACCCCAAATTCGCCGTCCTCCTTGGCATAGAAATACAGCGCCACGGTTAAGGTCGCACCGGGTTTTGTAATTGCGGTAAAGAAATCATTCAGCACATGACCAAACCCGGCCGTGAAAAGCAGCGCCGCCGATTCTCCCAAAATGCGCCCGACCGAAAGAATACATCCGGTGATAACACCATCCACACAGCCCGGCAGCACTACGGTACGGATCACCCGCCACTTGCCTGCCCCCAGGCCGAAAGCGCCCTCCCGGTAGCTTTGGGGCACCGTTTTCAAGCTCTCCTGCGTGGTCCGCATCACAGTGGGCAGGTTCATAATAACAAGGGTCAAGGCCCCCGCGATAAGGGAGGTCTGCATCCCGAAGAACTCGCAGAAAAACAGCATTCCCACCAGCCCGTAGATAATGGACGGGATCCCTGAAAGCGTTTCAGCCGCGTATTCTATCACCGCCACTATGCGGCTCCCCGCGGCATATTCGGTCAGGTAGATTGCCGCCCCGACACCCAGCGGCACCACGATGAGAATGGTCGCCAGCACGATATACAGGGTATTCAGAATATCCGGCCAGATACCGATGGTCCCGCTCAGGTAGCTGGGCGCGGTGGAAAGCAGCTGCCAGCTCAAGTTGGGCAAACCTTTACTCAGTACATAAATAATCAAAAATAGTACCAGCGCTGCCGTCATGCCCGCCGCTATCCCCATCAGGATCTTCACGGTCATGGCATAGGCGCGCCGCTTACCGCTCAGTCGTTGCTTCATTCTGTCAACCCTCCTTGTTCCGCTTCAGCAGCAGGTTCAGCCCGGCATTGATAAGCATGATAAACAGGAACAACACCAGCGCTATGGAAAAGAGCGCCTGCTGCTGCAAGCCGGAGGAATAGGACATCTCGCTGGCCACTGCCGTGGTCAAAAAGCGCACGCTCTCAAATAGACTCGGCATCCGGCTAGTCGCGTTGCCGGAAACCATCATCACCGCCATCGCTTCACCAATGGCCCGTCCCACGCCCAGCACCACAGCAGCCGCTATGCCGCTTTTGGCCGCCGGTACCGATACACGGAAATATGTTTCTATGGGTGTCGCCCCCAGCGCCAGGGAGGCATCCTCATATTCCGCGGGCACCGCCTCCAGCGCCGTGACAGTAACCTTGATGATGGATGGCAGTATCATAATCGCCAGCACAATGATTGCCGCCAGAAGACTCGCACCATCCGGCACATGGAATACCTTCCGGATGCCCGGCACCAGTACCATCATACCCACCAGACCGTACACCACCGAAGGGATCCCCGCCAGCAGACTCACCGCCGATTGCATCATGCTTTTCACCTTGGGCGGGGCCAGCTTGGCCAGGTACACTGCGGTCAAAAAGCCCACCGGCACCCCCAGCAGGATCGCCCCTGCCGTACCGTATACGCTGGTCAGGATAAACGGCAGAATGCCGAATTTGGGTTCCGCCGCGGTGGAAGCCCACACCTTCCCGAATAAAAAGTTCCATAGCCCGATCTCCCGGATCGCCGGGATGCCGGAAACCACCAGGTACCCGCTGATCAGCAGCACGCATCCCACCGTGATAAGCCCCAGGAGGAAAAAGATTATATGGACTATAAACTCGCCGGTTTTCTTCATTGTTCCCTCCACGGAAAAGGACGGCCGCTATTGCCGCCGTCCTTCTCCATAAACACTTTAGTTGGCGGCTACCGCCCCGGCAGCGGAGATCAGACTCGCTGCCTCGGAAGAAGTGATGTACTCAAAGAATTTCTGTGCGCACTCGCTTAGGGCCCTGCCCTCTACAGTCACCAGTACAAAGGGGCGCTGGATGGCGTAGCTGCCGTCCTTTACACTGTCCTCGGTAGGTACTATACCGCCAACGGAAAGGGCCTTCACGGTGTCCTTAATGGAAGCCAGAGAAGCATAGCCGATGGCATCGGGGTTCTGGGCCACAGTGGTGATAACATCGCCGGTGGAGGTCAGTTCCTGACGATACTGGCAGGCATCGGTGGTGCCGGTGATGGTCTCAAAGCCATCGCGGGTGCCACTGCCGGCCTCGCGGCCGATGAGAACGATCTCGGCGTCATTGCCGCCAAGGTCCTTCCAGTTGGTGATCCTGCCGGTGTAGATCTCAGCGATCTGCTCCAGGGTCAGGTCGCTTACGGGGTTCTCCGGGTTTACAATAATGGCGATGCCATCATAGGCCAGAACAGTCTCCTTCAAGCCGGCCTCCTTTTCCTCCGCCTTCAGCGCCCGGCTGGAAAGGCCGATATCGCAGCGGCCTTCCTGTACCGCCTTGATGCCGGAGCCGGAACCGGTGGGATTGTAGGTAAATGTGATACCCTTGTTTTCATTCATAAAGGCTTCGCCCAATGTATTGATGACCTTCTGCATCGAGGTAGAGCCATCAGTGGCAACCGAGCCGGTCAGCCCGGAGGGCTGAGGATCATTGTGCTGTCCGCAGCTGGTCAGCAGCAGGGCGGCGGCACAGGCGATCGCCATAAGAATTGCAATGTACCTTTTCATTGTCGTGTTTCCTTTCTTTTTTTCTTATTCTTTGTCTCTTTCAGCGTCTCCATCTTACTGCCGCTGTGTAAAAAGCAAAACGCCGCATTTGTAAAAAGAAAATCAAATCCGCCCTAATGAAAAAACTCCCCGGAGCATCTCTGCTCCGGGGAATCATAGACTATGGGCTATACCTCGCCCTTTTTATCCGCTACGATGTTATTGATCCAAATCCCCTTCTTCACCATCACGGTGCCGATGATGCACTTGATGATCTCCAGGCTTTGGCAGCAGGCATACAGCAGCAGAATGGGCATGGCCGTATACCGGCTAAGCACATAAGCTACCGGAATATTGATCAGCCACACAAAAGCGCTGTCGAACAGGAAGGTGACCATCGTTTTGCCGCCGGCCCGCAGGGTAAAGTACAGGGCATTGGTCATGGCGGTAAAGGGCATCAGGCAGGCGCCGATGCGGATAAAATTGGTGGCCAGATGCCGGACGGTGTCGGTGGTGCGGTAGATCAGCGGGAAGTAGGTCCCCACAAAGGCCATCAGCAGCCCCACGCCAATAGAAATTGCCACCGAAAAGGCGGTCGTCTGCCGGGCTGTCACCTTTGCCTTCTCAAAGTCCCCGGCACCCAGCTCCTGCCCCACCATAATGCTGATGGCACTGCCCAGCGCCAGGTAAACGCAGGCAAACAGGTTCCATATGGTGCTGCTTATGTTGGTGGCCGCTACCACATCCAGGCTCCGCAGGGAGTAGCACTGATTCAGCATGGCCATACCGGCGGCCCACAGGCCCTCATTCACCAGCAGGGGGGTCCCTCTCCGCAGAATATCCCGGAACAGGCGGCCGGGAATATGCAGCGAACGGTACAGCCCGGTAATATACGGGAACCGCACGGCGTGCCGGTGGGCCCAGCTTACTACTATGGCCAGTTCCACAAAGCGGGAAAGCACGGTAGCAATGGCAGCACCCACTACCCCCATGCGCGGGGCCCCAAAGTGGCCAAAAATCAAGATATAGTTGAAGGTAAGGTTGACCAGCACCGCCACAATGCCCGCTTTCATAGGCAGCAGGGTTTCCCCAGTTTCTCGCAGCGTGCCCGCGTAGGCCTGCGTAATGGCATAGGGCAGCATCCCGATGTACATCACCTTGATGTACTGCAAGCCATAGCGCAGGGAGGCTTCGGCATCCTCAACGGCGCCCTCGCCTTTCAGGTAGAGATTGATGAGCTGGGGGCCGAAGGCGGTAAAGATACCGATGCAGGCTGCGGCCAAAACCAGACAGATCATGAGCTTAAAGCGGAGGGTATGGCGGACACCGTCCATATCCCGGTTGCCAAAAAACTGCGCACCGAAAATGCCGGCACCGGCTATGGCGCCGAAAACCAGCATATTAAAAACAAACAGCAGCTGATTGGCAATGGCTACACCGGACATTTCCACAGTGCCTACCCGGCCGATCATAACATTATCCAGTAGGCTTACAAAATTTGTAATTGCATTCTGCACCATGATCGGCACACTGATAGCCAGCACCCGATGGTAGAACTCCCGGCTCCCAAAGAGCTTATTTCGCATAATTTCCTCCTCTTTTTTTCGCAAGTATGTTCTATCGTACAAATTTTTTGGGAAATGTCAAGCCCTTTTCTGAAAAAAATTTTTGACAGAATGATCCCCCGCTTTTCCCAAGGGAAAAACGGGGGTGAAATTTTTTTCCGGCTGTGATGAAAAAACCAACCTTGTCTTAGGCGCGCTAAGCGCATACAGCCCATGCACAACCGTGTGACCCTATATTATGCGCGCACACGCACGCGTATGTAGCGCGCGTACGCGTATAGATAGGAAAAAACTTAAACAAGGTTATCGGCCCGGTCCGGTTCCAGTGCCGCAGGCTGTTTGGGGTGGGCCTTGATGTACTGCGTCCACTTGATGTAGCCGTAGGTGGTATTGGTGAGGTAGCCCGCCTTGAGCACCAGCAGCACCCACTGGCCGGAGATGATATTGATGGCAGCCTCCAGCAGGGCGCAGATATACCAGGCGATCCACTGTTCACGGTAACGCAGCAGGATGAACACACCATTGGCGATGCCGACCGCACTGGCGCAGGCATCCAGGTAGCAGACGATGGTTTCCAGTGTAGGCGTGGAGGAAAGCAGGCCCTCGATTTCCAGCGTGGTGAGGAAATAGCCTACCACCACCGTCCACAGAACAATGCCGGTGAGTACAAGAACCTCCTGCTTTCCCGTCAGGCGGCGGACCTCGGTGAGTTCTTCCTGCTCCCGGTCCTTGTGACGGTTCCAATTGATAAAGCTGATGATATCAATGGGGATCCAGAAGAACAGCGTGGTGGCCATAGTGGCGAAGCGGTAGGAAAGCACCACGCAGATAAGGATCTCGGTGATCTCCACGCCCAGTGAAACAATGAAATTCCACTTGCTCTGCTTGGAAATGAGCAGCTCACAGGTAATATTGAGGAAAATATCCAGCAAATACAGCGCCATGATGACCTTGCCGTTGACGCCGCCGAAGTCCTCCTCCGGGAAGATGATAGCGAACACAAAGGCCAGCACCGTGATGCTGATGAACCAAATCTTTTCGTAGGTGGTAAAGTAGTTCCAAAGGTTTTTCAGTTTTTGTTTCATAGTTTCTCCTCCATTATGCTTCCGGCAGGGTGATCAGACCGGCATCACACATTTTTTGCAGCGACATAAGAATGCCCAATTTGGCATGAGCCCAGGTAAGGCCGCCCTGATAATAGATGGCATACGGCTCACGGATGGGACCATCGGCGGAAAGTTCGATGGAGGAACCCTGCACAAAGGCACCGGCAGCCATGATGACTTCGGAATCGTAGCCGGGCATGGGGTACGGCTCCGGGGTGACATAGCTATCCACCGGGGCAGCGCTCTGCACGCCCTTACAGAAGGCAACCATGGCCTCCTTGCTGCGCAGCTCGATGGCCTGGATGATATCGTGACGAGTCTCGGCGGAGGAAGGCACGCAGCGGTAGCCAAGTTTTTCGTACACACCAGCGGCGAAGATCGCTCCCTTTACCGCGGAGGCGGTGACGGTGGGCGCCAGGAAGAAGCCCTGGAAGAAGGACTGCATCAGTCCAAGGGTGGCGCCCAGCTCCGCGCCCAGGCCGGGGGCAGTCAGGCGGTAGGCGCACTGATCGACGCACTCCTGGGTGCCGCAGATATAGCCGCCGGTGGGAGCCAGGCCGCCGCCGGGATTTTTGATGAGGGAACCGACGATCATATCGGCGCCGACATCGCTGGGTTCGATGATCTCGGTGAACTCGCCGTAGCAGTTATCCACCATGCAGATGACGCCGGGCTTGAGTTCCTTGACAAAGCGGATCAGCTCGCCGATCTGCTGGACCGAGAAGGTGGGGCGGGTGGCGTAGCCCTTGGAGCGCTGGATGGTGACCAGCTTGGTTTTTTCGTTGATTGATTTACGGATATTTTCATAATCGAAGGTGCCATCCGGCAGCAGTTCGGTCTCCCAGTAGGTGATGCCGAACTCGGCCAGGGAGCCCTTGCAGGGACGGATGCCGATGACTTCCTCGAGGGTATCGTAGGGACGGCCGACCGGGGAGTAGAGCTCATCGCCGGGGCGAAGATTGGCGGCCAGCGCCAACGCCAGCGCATGGGTGCCGCAGGTGATCTGCGGGCGAACCAATGCGGCTTCGGTGTGGAAGGTATCGGCATAGACTTTTTCCAACGCTTCACGGCCGATATCATTATAGCCATAGCCGGTAGAGGCCGCAAAGCACTCCGCGCTGACACGGTTTTTCTGCATGGCGGCCACGACCTTGGCCTGGTTGTATTCCGCGATGGCATCGATCGCGGCAAAGCGGGGCTTGAGCTTCTCTTCCGCAGAGCAGCAAAACGCCAGCACCGCACTGCTGATGCCCATTTCGTGATAAATCTTCTGTGTATCCATTGTTGTTACTCCTTATTCTCTTTCATCCTTTTGGGGCGAATTGACTTTGCCTAGTATCTCCATGGCGACATGATTCAGCACCTCGGCCCGGGCCAGAACAATGCCGTTTTCCTCATCGCCCAACACCAGCAGGCTATCCCCGGGGCTGAGTCCAAAAACCTGCCGGGCTTCCTTGGGGATCACAATCTGGCCTTTATCGCCGATTTTGACCGTGCCAAACACATGCTTGCCCTTTGGCATACCACTGAGAATGTGCTTTCCCTTTGGCATAGCGGCGCTCCTTTCTTCCCACTTTTCCCACTTTTCTTACTTTGGCATACCTGTTTATTATAATCACTATCCGGCAAAAGTCAACTGTATTTGCAAAAGAAAACAGGCGAAACACCTGGTTTCGCCTGAAATTCTTATGGGTAAGGGTTATTCGCTTTCCGCTACGCTTTCGATGGTCTTCCGCAGCTCCTCGATTCCCCGGCCATTCATGGAGGACACCGGGAACAGCGTGACTTGATCGCCGCAGGGGATCTCGGTACGGATCTCCTCCAGCCGGGTCCGAAGCTGATTGTTGGTCAGCTTATCGGTCTTGGTAAGTACCACCGCAAAGGGCAATTCGCTATCAATAAGAAAATCCAGCATGGTCAGGTCGTCAGCACTGGGGGCGTGGCGGATATCAAGAAGGGACAGCACCAGCCGAATGTCCCGGTCCTGATGAAAGTAGCCCTCGATGAGGCCGGACCAGCGGCGGCGTTCGCTATCGCTGACCTTGGCATAACCGTAGCCGGGCAGATCTGCAAAGCGGGCAACATCGCCACAGCGGAAAAAGTTGATGGTGGCGGTTTTGCCGGGGGTGGCGCTGACACGCGCCAGCTGCTTTTGGTTGAAGATCTTATTGATAAGGGAGGACTTGCCCACATTGCTGCGCCCCGCAAAGACGACCTCCGGCAGAGTGCTTTGCGGCAGCTGGTTAGCCAGGCCGCAGCTCATCTCAAACTTCACCAGATGAAAATTCATGTTGGCGTCCTCCCTTTCTTTTACTCAACGGCACAGCACCGCCGAGGATGCTTCCTTGTGCTCGGCGGCCGCGGCGTGATATCCGCGCTTTTTGACACTGCCGGGCAGCTGTACCAGTGCCTGTTCCAGCACCTCTTCCATGGTGTGGACCGGCACAAAATGAATGGCTTTTTTAACGACATCATCAATTTCGGCAAGGTCCGGTTCATTGGCGGCCGGGATAATGACGGTCTTGATGCCGTTTTTGTAGGCTGCCATGCTCTTTTCCCGCAGGCCGCCGATGGCAAGTACCCGGCCCCGCAGCGTGATCTCGCCGGTCATAGCGACATCGTGCCGAACGGGGATGTTGCCCAGTGCCGAAATGAGCGCCGTGCAGGTGGTAATACCGGCGGAGGGGCCATCCTTGGGGACCGCGCCCTCCGGGAAATGGATGTGGATATCCTTATCCTTGTAGAAGGTGTTTTCGATCTCGTAATGCTCCGCGACAGAACGGATGTAGGTGATGGCAGCCGTTACCGATTCCTTCATCACATTGCCCAGCGAGCCGGTGGTGATGGTTTTGCCGGTACCGGGGACGACTGCGGTTTCCACCTGGAGGAGCTCGCCGCCCACGGCAGTCCAGGCCAACCCATTGACAAGGCCGATGCTGTCCTCCTTGGGGACGATATCCTCGGTGATGTAGCGGGGGCCCAGGTAATCGGGCAGGTCAGCGGCCTTAATGGTAACCTTTTCGGTGGCTTCGCCGGATACCACCTTGGCAGCGACCCTGCGGCAAAGGGCGGCCAGACGGCGCTCCAGGGTACGCACACCGGCTTCCCGGGTATAGTGATCGATGATATCATAGATGGCGCCATCGGTCACGGCAATCTGCCCGACGGAAAGGCCGTGGCGTTCCCGCTGCTTGGGCAGCAGATGGCGTTTGGCGATTTGGAACTTTTCTTCCCGGGTGTAGCTTGGCAGCTCGATGACCTCCATGCGGTCCAGCAGGGCGGGCGGAATGGCACTGCGGTCATTGGCCGTGGCGATGAAGAACACATGGGAAAGGTCGAACGGCATCTCGATATAATGATCCCGGAAGGTGCAGTTCTGCTCGGAATCCAGTACCTCCAACAAGGCGGAGGAAGGATCGCCGCGGTAATCATTGCTGAGCTTATCTACCTCATCCAGCAGCAGCACGGGATTGGCGCTGCCGGCCTGCTTGATAGCATTGATGATACGACCGGGCATACTGCCTACATAAGTTTTCCGATGACCGCGGATCTCGGATTCATCTTTGATACCGCCCAACGCGATACGAGCATAGCGGCGTCCCATCGTCTGCGCGATGCTGCGTACGATGGAGGTTTTGCCCACGCCGGGAGGGCCCACAAAGCAGAGGATCTGACCATTGATATCCGGCGCAAGCGCCCGAACAGCCAGAGCTTCCAGTACACGCTCCTTGATCTTCTTGAGGCCGTAGTGCTCCTTATCGAGGAGCTTGGCGGCCTTTTTGAGGTCTATCACATCTTTGGTATAGCAGCCCCAGGGCAGCTCTAGGCAGGTTTCCAGATAGCCGCGAATGACCGCCGCTTCCTGCGAATTGGGGGGCATTTTTTCCAGATGGCTGACCTCTTTGATGAGTTTTTCCTTGTTTTCATCGGTGGTCAACAGGGCGCGGATCTTTTCCCGGAATTCATCCGGCTCCTCGAAGCCCATATCGCCTTCGCCCAGCTCTTCATTGATGACACGGAGCTGTTCCCGCAGGTAGTAATCCCGCTGGTTTTTATCCATGGCCTCTTTGACACGGTCCTGAATATCGGCCTCCAGCGCCAAAATCTCATTTTCGGATTCCAGCAGCTGGGCGATGATCTCCAGCCGGCGGCGGGCACTGTTCTGCTCCAGCAGACGCTGCTTATCCTGTACCTCAAAGGGGATGTTCCCCGCTATGTATTCCGCAATGAGCGCCGGATCATCACAATCGAGGATATTATCCACGATCTCTTTAGGCATCCGGGGCGCCAGGCTGATATACTCATCGAAGAGGTCCTTGACAGTGCGAACCAGCGCATCGCTGAAGGGGCGGCCCGCAATGCGGCCGGCCGCGGGATACGGCAGGATCTCACCGACCGAGGTGTGGTCTTCCTCGAACATATCGATGAGCTTGCCACGGTAGCAGCCTTCCGCCAATACACGCAGTGATTCTCCCTGCGAACGCACGATTTGACGGATCTCCGCCACTGTGCCTACTTTATACAAACCGTCCATCGACGGATTTTCTTCATTTTGATCGATCTGGGCCACTAGGAAAATCTTGCGGTCACCGTTCATCGCCATGTTCAAAGCGTGCAGCGATTTTTCCCGGCCTACATCAAAGTGCAGCACCATATGCGGGAACAGAACCAACCCGCGCAGCGCCAATACCGGTACCCGAACCGGCTTCATCTCAGTATTTTTTGTGTTTTTCTCCATAGCTTTTGCCTCCCTTCACTATGGTCATAAAAGTAGGGTTACGATTGAATAAAGGGACGGTATGGGATCACGCGACCCCGTACAGCCCCCGATTCATGTCATATCCCATGGGTGCATTTCCCTGCCCCACGGGCAAGGATATGCAGCCGGATGTTATTTAAGAAACAGCACCGCGGCGGCGCTTCTGTGCCGGTGTGCCGGGCAGACGCAGCTGCAGGCGGGTGGGCTGCTTCATGGGGTCACGCATGATCATGGCATCCCCCAAACCGTTTACCATATCCGCCGTGATGACGATATGGGCCACGGTGCCATCGGAAGGCGCTTCAAACATCAGATTGCCCAAAAGCTCTTCCATGATGCCGCGCAGACCACGCGCACCGGTTTTACGCTCGATCGCCTTTTTGGCGATAGCACGCAGCGCATCCTCTTCGAAATCGATTTGGATATTATCCATCTCAAACAGCTTTTTGTATTGCTTGATGAGGGCGTTTTTAGGCTCCCGCAGGATACGAACCAGCGCTTCCTCATCCAACGCATCCAGCGAAGCGATGACCGGAATACGGCCCACTAACTCGGGGATCAGGCCGTATTTAACCAGGTCATGGGGCTCCACCTGGCGGTAAATGCCCTGCTCTTCCACCTCGGCTTTGGATTTTACCGTGCCGCCGAAGCCCAGAGAGGACTTATCGGTACGGTGGCTGATAATCTTTTCCAGGCCATCGAACGCGCCGCCGCAAATGAACAGAATATTGGAGGTATCCACCTGGATGAACTCCTGCTGGGGGTGCTTGCGGCCGCCCTGGGGCGGGACATTGCTG